>Ga0105050_10000744_pt1 | contig 50200 bp, 47 predicted proteins | sample FRY01_FD_78088 | JGI IMG/M metagenome (GOLD analysis project Ga0105050, IMG submission 78088) | Freshwater microbial communities from Lake Fryxell liftoff mats and glacier meltwater in Antarctica - FRY-01 | ecosystem: Environmental > Aquatic > Freshwater > Ice > Glacier meltwater ...
CTTCTTGACTTGACTCATTTTAGGTAACCCTTTTGATTCAGGGCTACAGCTTAAACTACTGTCTCAAATCCCGGGTCCACTATATAGTGCTGACGAGAGTATGTCTCGCAGCAGCGTTTCCTTGAGTGTTCTTGATGCTGACGTTTCAATAGACACGGAGCATGATCCTTTAAGTGATATTGCCCGAAACTTGACTGTTGAATACTCAGCTGTTGATTCTACGGATTTCATGTTGCTTGAGCTTGGGGGGGTGACTTATGCGATCGACACCAGTACTTCAAGTCAGCATGATACGCATTTAGCGGAAGATTTTGCGACAAACGCCGCAATTTCAGCACCCCTTGTCGCAGGTTCTTGGACTGAAGTTGTCTTCAACACAGCGCAGGATCGTTTGACACCAGATGCGGTTGAATCACTTAATCCGGCCTTACCTCCTGAGCCCAATCCATCTTTGCGCCCAGAGCCTAATCCAAATAGTTCTAGGGATGTGTTTGATGATCCAAGGCAGAACGATAATAACTCTTGGACGCCGTAATGTTTGAGTGATAGACGATGAAAATGTGACCACCCCTAGAAAGCTCGAAGGGGTGGTCGCCTGAGTATGGGTAGAGTATGGATATAATGGCGGGTTGATGGTCTGGTAGAGTAATTTTGTCGCGACCAATGCCCCCCTAGCTCATGCTTGGTTAGAGCAGCGGACTCATAATCCGTTGGTGCCGTGTTCGACTCACGGGGGGGGCACCATATAAAAAATAAGGCTCTATCCCATGCAGACCGAAAGTTTCATCCCTGGTAAAGACGTTTCTCTAGAGTCGACCATCTCGACGATGCAAGCCAAGCTTGCAGCTCGAGGTTTTCGGCTGGACGAGTCGTCCTGGCTCAATCCGGTCCAGGCCATTTGGTCTGTGCATGTCAAAGACCAAGATTGCCCCATGCTTTTTGCTAATGGAAAAGGTGCCACCCAGCTTGCCGCGCGAGCAAGCGCCTTGGGTGAGTTTTTTGAGCGTTTAGGGACACATTATTTTTGGACGCACTTTCACTTAGGTCAGACCCGTGCTAACCGCAGTTTTGTGCATTACCCCCAAGAGCGCTGGTTTGCCCCGACCGAAGATGGCCGTTGGCCAGAGGAATTACTCAACGCTGAGTTACGCGCGTTTTACAACCCTGACGATGACATTGATGACGAAGTGCTTGTTGACCTGAATTCAGGGAATGTTGATCGAGGCATTTGTGCTTTGCCCTATAGGCGTTTAAGCGACGATGCACTGACTTGGTTTCCCGTCAATATCATTGGAAACCTTTACGTCAGTAACGGTATGGCAGCAGGCAATACCCCCAATGAGGCGCGTGCCCAAGCTTTGTCAGAGATTTTCGAACGCCATATCAAATACCGAATCATTAGCGAAGGCCTCTGTTTGCCTGAGGTGCCCGAGTCGGTCATTGCGCGCTATCCGGGCATTGCCGCCGGGATAAAAGGACTGCGCGATGCTGGGTTTGGTATTTTGGTTAAAGATGCCTCGCTAGGCGGCAAATACCCAGTGATGAATGTCACGCTCATCCATCCAAAAGATCAAGGTTGCTTTGCAAGCTTCGGTGCACATCCTCGTTTTGAGATTGCACTCGAACGCGCCCTGACAGAATTACTGCAGGGCCGTGCGCTAGACGCTTTAGAGAGCTTCCCTGAGCCCGGCTTTGATATGGATGAAATCACTGCAGTCTCAAATCTCGAAATTCATTTTGTTGATTCTAGTGGCGTGATCTCCTGGGATTTTATGGGTGATGAGCCCGACTATCCGTTTGTCGATTGGAACTTCAGCAACACAACTGCCGAGGATTATCAGTGGTTGTGCGATGCCATTCATGCAGAAGGCTTTCAGGCGTATATTGCCGACTTTGCTGAGCAAGGTGCTTATGCTTGCCGAATTATCGTACCCGAAATGTCTGAGATTTATCCTGTTGCAGATTTGGATTGGGAGAACAACAGTATTGGCAATCAGATTCGTCCTCAACTGGTCAAGTTGCATGCGCTCAGTAATGAGGAGTGTCGAGAGCTATTGACCGATCTGCAGACGCTTAACCTGAATGATGAGCGGCCACTTTGGGAAATTCTGGGTTTAGCGACGCCAAACGGATCGACGTGGAAAGAGTTGCGTATTGGCGAGCTTAAAACCTTACTCGCCTTGGCCATTGGTGACACTGATGCTGCCCTTGAGGGCTGCGACTGGATTCACCACTATAAACAAATGAATCCGGCTCGTCGCTTAGTGTATCGATGTGTTGAAACACTTTTAAATCTCGAAGAGACAGGGCCCTATCTACACTCTGTGAGCCTCATGTTTGGTGCCTCGACGTTACGTCAAGCTCAAGCACTGATTGCAGCCGAGGAACGTTTTTTTGGGTTGGATACCTTAGGTGTCGATATGGAAGGCAGCCCGATGCACACCAATCTACTTGCAGCCTACGACAAGTTATTTGCACCTATAACTGTGTAGTGATCGCACCCTCAGTCGGGAGACTTTCTGGCAGTTGCCCTGAGCGGCGCCAGAATCCCTTTTAGGCCGTTGTGGTCAATTTCTTGCATCAACTGTAGTAGCTGACCAATTTCACCCTTGGGAAAGCCCTCACGTGCAAACCAGTTCAAATAGTTACCTGGGAGATCGGCGAGGATCACCCCTTGGTGCTTGCCAAACGGCATCTTCCACGTCACGAGTTTTTCTAGATCTTGAGCTTGCATGCGACAAAAGATACCTTGAGTGATTAATGTTGCATTATGCTTTATCCGTTTATCTGTTTAGGAAAATTTCATGAGCAAAGCCACTCTACATCTATCCATTCCTGTCAGCGATATGGCTCAGACGATCTCGTTCTATCAAGACTTATTGGGCTGTCGTGTGACACGCTTAATCGAAGATCGTGCCGACATTGATTTTTTTGGTCATCACCTTGTCGCACAATTGTCACCTGTTGAAGCCGCGCATATTTCAGTCAATATTGGTAAAAATCCATACCCCCTTCGCCATTTTGGTGTGATTGTAGAAGCGCCCGTTTACCAAACAATGTTGGCTGCATTACGTGCTGCTAATACACCATTTGCGATGGAGTCTGACCATATCTTTATCGGGACACCGCGTGAACAGCACGTCTTTTTAGTGCTGGACCCCTCAGGCAATGCGGTCGAAGTCAAGGGGATGGTCAAGCCTGAAGAGGTTTTTTCTAAGATTTAAATCATATTTCTTACTGCACGATGCATTAAGAAAAGGGCGGTTTCAAGGTTATGTTACGAGGTGGTCATCCATCGACTAATCACAGGGTGATATTTTTGACCATCTCCTTTTTCGATCGCCTCGTCAAACCAACCGCTGACGACTTTCGCGCCTCGCGCATCTACACCGGTAGATTGGGCAAGTTGGAGGGCGTAATTTAAGTCTTTGCGAGCGTATTCGACGGAGAATGCACGTTCAGGGAAATCACCCGTCATGACCGATTTCATTCCGTGATTGCGCAATACAAAGCTGTCAGCTGAGCCTTTTGATAAGGTGTCAAAGAGTAGGGCGGGGTCCACCCCTGAGCGCTCTCCGATCAACTTGGCCTCTGAGATCGCAACGGTCGTTTCAAACACCACCATATTGTTCAAAATCTTGACGACTTGCCCGGTACCAACAGGACCGCAATGGGTGATGTCGCTCGCAAACGTTGCGATGAGCGGTTTTACCGTGTCAAAGGTGGCTGCATCAGCCCCAACCATGACTGACAGCGTACCGGACTCTGCCGCCGCTCGCGTGCGTGCGACGGGGGCATCGATAAATTTTGCGCCCTTTTTCTCAAACTCAGCGCCAAGTTTTTTGGTTGTTTCAACGGGTGAGGTGCTCAGATCGACAACGATTTGTCCTGGCTGTATGCACGCAAGTAATCCTTCAGGACCTTGACAAATCTGATTGACAATTTCTCCTGAGGGCAATGATAGAAAAATGATGTCTGAGTCGATCACGGTAGCTCGCGCGTTGGCAGCAGTCTTGACACCGTCAACAGCGAGTCTTTCGAGAGGTTGGGCGTCACGATCAAATGCGACGACTTTCATACCCGTTTTTTTGGCAAGATTACGGCACATAGGTTCGCCCATGACGCCGAGTCCGATAAAACCAATTTGTTGCATACCCATCTCCAAATGCGTTGGTTGAATATCAATGTATACAAATGAATTCTATTGTGCCTGATGTTGTCTTCTGATTATCGTTAACCCTTAGTGAATGTCCACCTTGTGGAAGAGGTCTTCAATTCAAATGATGTAAGGTGTTTGAGCAGAATACTTTGTTGTGATAATGGGCATTGCTAAACAAAATTAGAGGTGTAACGCTTTTGAATACAGCCCTATCGATTAGATTCTCATGACAAGGAAAAAGATAATTGAATAACCCTCAGCAAATCAAAGGCCAAGTCGTATCAGGGTCACTTTCGATTCCCCGCATCACAAAAATAAATATTGCCACACCCTCGTACGGATCTTCTTATTCCGGTGCGTATGTGAGAAGCTTGTACAGTCTCCTGAGTACCGGGCCTCTCAACCGGGTGGCGTACTCGTTTTCAGATATTGACTATGCGGATATTGTGACGGCTCGCAACTACCTCCTCTCTAATTTTTACTTTAACAAAACAGATTGCTCCCACATTTTATTTATTGATGATGATATGGGTTTTGAAAGCACGCTTGTCTATGAGATGCTCAACCTTCGAAAAGACTATGTAGGCGTGATTGCACCTAAAAGACATATTGATTTGAAAAAGCTACATTCCTTTTCAAAGGAAAGCTTCAACAAGGCGCTAGCCATGTCTAGTGGTTTTGTAGGAAATCCGGGCGCGATCAATGCAAATGAAAAATTTGTCGAAGTCAGTAGTTGTGGTGCTGGGATTTTATTGTTATCTCGTGACTGCATCTCAACAATGATTAAATGCTGTCCTGAAATCGTTGATCAAAAGCGTTTTAAAAGGATGCCATTCGCAGACAAGTTTAGTCAGTTCATTACACCCTTCAATAAAATTGAGCTTGAGGACAGAGAAATGTCTGAAGACATTTCATTTGCTTATCGTTGGACTAATTTTTGTAAAGGCAAAATATTCGCGAGTGTCGCAAGTAACATTCAGCACTGTGCCGACATAGTGATTGAGTCAAAATATACTGATTTGTCATAACCGTCTTTGCCAGCACAACACCTACTCAGACAACCGTATAGGTGACTGCACTACGCTCATAATAGGCTCGGGTGAGATCTTGTCCGATCCTTTAAAGGGATTATCCAGCACAATGGTCGCTGCAAAAATAAATGATACGGCCACGACCTGAATAATCAGTGCGACAAACCTGAACCACGTAAACTGCGTCAGCATTAGCGCTGAGATTATCAACACGCCGAGATAGCCAATGTTGCTAGTCGCCATATATTGTGGAGCAAGACGAGCGCCGGAGTTCAGGATCCGACTGCTTCTGGCTTGAACAATTTTGGCAGAGGTTTTTAAGATCTCTGTATAGATTGCAAGCTCTTTTCCTGTCTTAGGATTGAGGGTTTGTAGATCAGCACGAATTTTGCGTTGTAATACCAACGTGGTGTCGCTACCGTGGCTTTTCGCGAGCAATGGCCATTCGTCTTTAACAATTGAACTCGCATATTGACGCAGGGAGTTCCTCAGCTTTGTTGACTCTTCTGTGTCATATAACGCGAGCAGCACGTCTAAGGATTTGATTTCATTTGCCTCGGCGACAACATCCTGTTGATATTTGTCTGCCGTTTCACCTACGTTGGCCAAAGAGTAGCCAAGCGTGAGAAAGGTAATCGTAAACAGAGCCGCATGCAGTCCAGCAATGAAATCCGAGTCAATATCTTGCACGACAAAATTAGGAAATATTTTTCGTAACGAAAAATAAAGTCCATAGGTAAAGAGCAGACCAGCCGCACAATAAAACAATATGATCCGACTGTATTCCATGTTGTCAAAAAAACTCATGTCGTGCCTACTCTTCTTTAAGTGAATGATTTACACGGATGACGTGAACTCTTTACGCTTGGTATCCGCATCTCTTTTAACCGCAATCAGCGCATTTTTTAAGTTGAAGTAAAAACGGGCATTGCCGTCAAATAGCCAATTGTCGTGTACTTCTTTTTCATAGAGCTGCAGAGTATCGAGAATTTCTATGAGGTGCTGCTCTGTTGTGGCATGCGAGATCGCTTCGTCGAGTTCGCGTAAATTAATAAACATTTCATTCATTAAATGTTCGGCAGGGAATCGTCGCGCCGCTGTGGCTAGCTTATAGGCTGGGTAGACAATCACAACAAAGGCCAAGACATATGCCCAAATATTTTCAATCAAACTTGCCAACCACAACGGTAGATAGGAAAAAACCTCTGGTGTGCCATGTGCATAAAAGCGTGTGGCAATCGGACTCAAGGGAAAGCTTTGATCTAAGTTTCTAGGAAAAAATCCTGAATCTGCGAAAAAGGCATTTGTCTGCCGTCCATACTCCTGAGCGGCCATCAGGTAGGCCCACTGGATCGCCGGGTGAGTGTCTTTCTCGATCAGCAGGGTCGTAGTGGATGCCAGAATCGTGATGTCCTCATTGGGATAGACAGAATCAAGGTGGATCGAACCTCTCGGGATCACAAGTTTTTGGAGGTAAGGACGTTTTTTCACATAAGCGTCCGCCAGCGGGAAATTTAATATTTTTATATCCCTATCGGCCAAGAGCTTACGAATCGTGCTCGATCTGTAGTCATCAATTATGAATGCTGCATCTATTTGCCCAGCGATCAACTGATCTGCGGCTTCTTTGAAAGAAAGCTCGAGCATATTTTCTGAGGGTGGAGGGGCTTTTTGATTCAGCTCATAAAGATTTCTGAAAATTTTATTCGTGACGTTTCCAGCTGGACCAATCGCAATTTTCTTGTCTGAGAAATATTCAAAAGGATCTAAGGTTTGGATTGCCTCCCCCCTGTAAAAAATCCAAATCGGTGCATATTGGATACTACCTAGAGAGACCAGCTCAGGATATTTTCCAGGTGAGGCAACGCCCGCTGTCAAAAAGCTTGCGCTGACCTCAGATAAGTCACTCTCTAATCCTTTCAAGCCCTCGCCAAGTCCCGAGGTCGATACGAGCTCGAGATCAATGCCTTGACGTTTAAATATTTCTTTAAATTTTTCAGCAATATTTTTATACGATGAACCATCCTGACCAGTCGCAAGAACAGTTTTTGCCGGTGGAATCGGATTGATATAAATGGCGAGCGCGATGGTTGCCATCAATACAACCAAGCTAATCAATCCATAAAACCAAGCGGTTTTTACCCAGCCTAGCATTTCTTTCAAAAAGAATTTTTTGAGATATCTTTTGAAATACTGCAATACGGTTGTGACGTGATAGCTCATTTGGTGCTCGAATAAATGCTTTGAATGTGGACGTGATTTAGTCTTCGTCGATGGAGTAAATCAACGCAGCCTTTTTTAATCTACCTGAGAAGAAATAAGACTTCTCATTATCGGCCTTTGTGTTTGGTACGGGCATCTCGTTTGAGCTTAATACGACCTCATCACCAAACACGCCAGATAGTTTGACCCAGCAACCGCTGTAAAGCTCAAGGTAGGAAGCGCCATCGTCTGTTTCCAAATCGACCAAATCACGGTCTTTCACCTTTGTTTTGGTGACATCAAGATTAAGGCTTCGATGGATCTCGACGCGGCTGCTACTAAGATTGATACCATCTTCTGTCGGTGCTTTGACCTCAAGGCGCATGAGACGGACGTGTGAGTTTGTAAAGTCGATCCCGTCATCCGCGGAAAAATAGCTTTTGATCGCTTCGATTGACCACTCTGTCGGGCCGACACCTAAAACCGAAAATCCATCAATATCGTCGCCCGTCGTGATGCGCTTGCCAGACTTGGGGCTGATGTATTCGTCTGCGCGTCCCAGATAGCGTGTGGTGATGAGTTTTGCGGAAAACTTGGACAAAGGATTTTTGCGATTGGTTTTGACGCTAAGACCATCTTTACTGGCGTTCGCATAATTCCCGATGAACCAGAGGCCGCCATTGTCGGCATGTTTGACCGGTTTGAAACCGTCGTTGGCGGCTTTTAGGTGCATCCGAGCCGCCTTGAGCTGGGATCCTTGGTCAAAAATGAGCGTGGATCGTTTGATACAACTTTTTGGAAATACCCCGTTGATCAGCAGAATAGTCGTTTGATCTTGGACAGTGACCTTGACGTTTTTCATCACGCGAACCTCACCCTGTACAACATATGTTTTTTTTGTACTGAGAATCTTATCTTTACGAATGATGCTCGGAAGAATTTCTATGGATTTCACGTACAAATCTGCATGTTTAAGTGGCGAGGGGTATTCTTTTGTTTAGAAACCAGAGGCAGTGTATACGAGTGAGCGTACTCCGGTCATAATTGTTTAAGCGTCATTTACAAACCCGTATTTCGTAATAAGCTACATTCTGATTTAAATCTCAATCTCCAACACATAGACTCATTTACTCATGAAACGCCACTCCCTTCGCATGGCAGCAGTTGATGCCCCCATCATTCCCGCCATTGCAGAACTAGTGCGCAGCAATCCTGGCACGATCTCTCTGGGTCAGGGGGTTGTCAACTATGGGCCGCCTGCCGAGGCCATTGGTGCGCTTCCCGGAATGATGGCTGATACACAGCTTCATAAATATCAAGGGGTTTTAGGACATCCGGGGCTATTGGAGGCCTTAACGAAAAAGCTTGTGACTGAAAATGACGTTCATCTTGGCAGCGATGCCTTGGTGATGGTGACCGCAGGCAGCAATATGGCATTTTTGAACTGCGTTCTCGCCGTGGGCGATCCGGGCGATGAGTTTATTTTGCCGATGCCGTTTTATTTCAATCAAGAAATGGCGATTCGTATGGCAGGTTGCGTCCCGGTCCCCGTACCGGTTAATGAGGATTGGAGTTTGAATGTTGAGGCGATTGCGGCGGCCATTACTCCTCGAACACGCGCCATCGTGACGGTGTCGCCTAATAATCCGACAGGAGCGGTGTATTCACAGCAGTCATTGACGGCAATTAACAGATTGTGCGCGGACAAAGGTCTCTATCATTTTAGTGATGAGGCGTATGAATACTTTACTTATGATGGGGCAAAGCATTTTTCTCCCGCATCATTGCCAGGTGCGCACAAGCACACATTCTCTTTTTACTCCATGTCCAAAAATTACGGCATGGCGAGTTGGAGACTGGGATATGTGGTGTTTCCGGCAGACCTATTCGATGCGATGAATAAAGTTCAGGACACCAATTTGATTTGTGCGCCGGTGCCTTCCCAGTTGTTAGCGCTGCAGGTGCTCAAGCTCGGGCGGGATTGGGTGCAGCCCAAAGTGGATGCACTCGCCACCGTTCGTGACAATGTTTATCAAGCGCTTGGAACGCTAGGTGATTTGGTTAAATTTCCAAAAACACAAGGCGCGTTTTATGTCTTGATGAAATTACCCGGCCTCCCAGCAGGACAGGATCCTTTAGCCTTTAATCGTGCCATGGCCCAAAAGCACAAGGTTGTTTCGATCCCAGGCTTTGCTTTTGGTTTGACAAACATGCAGGACGCAAACTATCAGCGACTGTCTTATGGCGCCTTGCAGTCTGCGAGCGTGGCTGAAGGCGTTGAGCGCTATGTTGCGGCGGTCAAGGACTGGTACGGTCAATAATAAAGTTCCTGTGCTTGAACGCGAAGTGCCGAAATGCTGGCGTGCCAAAGCGCAGGATCGCAGCAGTGCCGAAATGCGGAAGTCTTAAGGAGCAAGGGTATGAAATTTAGTCACTTGGTTTTCATGGCAATCGGAGGAGCGAGCGCAGTTGGCTTAAATGCTTTCGCGCAAAGCACAGGCGGTCACACAGACAGCCACACAGACAGCCAAACAAATCACGCAAATCACGCCACCCATCACGCCGATCATCATGCTGCCCACAAAGGAAAAAGTACTGCTAAAAAAGCGCCGATCTCCCAAGGTGTAATGGCGTCGCTGCAGGCCTCAGGCAATGCCCAAGTGTTGCAAGATGAGGTTCGACTGGTCTTTGCGCAGGAGGCGCAAGGCAAAACGGCTGCAGAGGTCAATCGCACACTCACCCAAACACTTGAAAAGGCGAGGGCGGCGGTTACTCTTCCTGAGGGTGTCTCAATGTCCAGTGGCAGCTTTCGCACATCTCCCTCTTATAACAAGGAAGGTCGGCCAGATGGGTGGCGGGGTCGTGCCGAGCTCGTTCTTCAATCAACAGATTTTGCCGCAACCGAAAAAGTTGCAGGTATGTTGGGTACTCAATTGGCCTTGGCGAGCGTGAATTTTTCGCTCTCTCCAGACAAGCGCAGACTCGCCGAGCAGGCTTTACTCAGTGAAGTTGCTCAGACCTTTCGTCATAAAGCTCAAGCAGCAGCGAGTGCTTTTGGTTTTGATCGTTATCAGATCGTGAGCTTGGATGTTGGTGGGCAAAGTTCCTCAGCTAATACCCCCATGTTGATGCGCAGTGCTCCAGCGCCTGCTGAGCTGGCAGCGGATCCGGTCAGGTTCACGCTCGACCCGAGCCTCGTCCAAGTGTCTCTCTCTGTGGCGGGCAAAGTTCGTTTTGACTAAGTTTCAGAAGTCGCTTCAGCAAGCGCCATGCCCTTGTGGCCGTTTGGCGTCTGGGCGGCCGCTGAGTTTGAGTCAGTGTTGTGGTCAGTATGTCGATGACTACGACACGAGGCCCGCCCCCGACCCAGAGAGCCTGATGCGTTCACGCTATACGGCCTTTGTGCTTGAGTGTGAGCGTTATCTCCTTGATACTTGGAGTCCGGAGCATCGACCGGCCTCACTGTCTTTTGAGGTTGGGGCTCAGTGGCTCGGTCTTGAAGTTAAATCTAAAAAAATGCTTGACTCAGAACAAGGCGAGGTCGAGTTCGTGGCCCGCTACCGTCTCAAGGGTCGAGCTACACGCATACACGAAAATAGTGTGTTTGTGCGTAAAGACAGTCGCTGGTTTTACCTCTGCGCCCAATAGGGAAATCTTCCCAAGAGCTAAGACTTTGTTATCATGCCATGCGCAGTAGGCAAGTGTCCGAGCATGTGTGAAGTGTTGCAACACATATGTGGCTTGTCTATATACATTCAACGCCAAAGTCACCGCGATTGTTATGACACTACTGACGATTATTTTATTGCCGCTACTTGCCGGCACGACACTCGCGTTGCTTGCGGCGCGGATTAGCCGCGTGGCGAGCGCTTGGGCAGTTGCAGGTGTGACGCTCTGCAGTTTAGGGCTGCTACTCGGGTTTAGTGAGGCGGTCTTTAGTGGTCAAAAAATTGTCTCTAGTATCCCTTGGATGCCGGAGCTTGGCATCAACTTTTCCTTTCGACTCGATGGTTTAGGTTACCTCTTTACGTTGTTGATTCTTTGCATCGGCTTGCTGATCATTTTGTATGCAAAGTATTACTTGTCTGAAAAAGATTCAATCGGTAAGTTTTATGCCTTGCTGATGATCTTCATGGCGGCGATGCTGGGCATTGTGCTGACTGAGAACATCCTGTTGACCTTTGTTTTTTGGGAGCTCACGAGCGTTTCTTCGTTCTTGTTGATTGGTTTCTGGAACCATAAGGCCGAGTCGAGACGGGGTGCACGCATGGCGCTCACTGTCACTGGCGGTGGTGGCCTCGCGATGTTGGCTGGATTTTTGTTGCTTGGGCATGTGGCAGGGAGCTATGAGCTGACTCAGATTTTTGCCGCGCGTGAGGTGGTGCAGTCCAACCCGCTCTACACGCCGATATTGATTTTGATTCTGCTGGGTGTATTCACTAAGTCTGCACAATTTCCTTTTCATTTTTGGCTGCCCCAGGCGATGGCAGCGCCCACACCGGTTTCGGCCTATTTGCACTCTGCCACGATGGTCAAGGCCGGTGTTTTTATGCTGGCACGTTTGTACCCGGTGCTGGGTGGTACGTATGATTTTGAAATCATTGTGTCGAGCATTGGCCTGATTACGATGGCGTTTGCGGCCTATGTCGCCATTTTCAAACACGATCTCAAAGGCCTGTTGGCTTACTCAACGATTAGTCACTTGGGCTTGATCATTTTTCTGATCGGTCTGAGTTCTCCGCTCTCAGCTGCTGCAGCGGTGTTCCACATCATTAACCACGCTACATTTAAAGCGTCACTATTTATGGTGGCCGGGATTATTGACCACGAATGTGGGACGCGAGACATGCGTCGCTTGCGTGGGTTGTTTAAATTTATGCCTTACACGGCCACGCTTGCAATGGTGGCGGCGGCTTCAATGGCGGGCGTGCCGCTCTTTAATGGTTTCTTGTCCAAGGAAATGTTTTTTGTCGAGTCCTTGGCGCTCGAGCACTTAGGTTTGTTCGGCGAGGTTGCACCCTTTGTGGTCACTTTTGGCGGCATGTGCAGTGTGGCTTACTCGGCGCGCTTTGTGCACAACGTGTTCTTTAACGGGACAGCCACAGACCTGCCACATACCCCACACGAACCGCCACGTTTTATGAGAGTGCCTGTCGATTTGTTGATTGTGTTGTGTATTCTGATTGGCGTGTTGCCTGCTCTGACGGTGGCGCCTTTAGTCTTTATCGCCGCGTTTGATGTGTTTGGTGGACCGATCCCCGAGTACACGATTGCGATTTGGCATGGGTTCAATACACCGTTGCTGATGAGCATCCTCGCCCTGACCGGTGGTCTCGTGGTTTTCTGGTTGCTCCAACATCGTTTCAACCTGCATTTGTATGCGCCTAAAGCGCTTCAAGGCCATCGTATTTTTGTGCATGTGATTGAGTCCTTGCTCGCGTTTTCCCGAGGGCTGACGCATCGGCTCCAAAACGGTTCTCTGCAACGTTATCTTGCTTTATTGGTGGCGAGTGTGATTGTGTTGGGGACGTGGCCATTCCTGCAGTATGGTTACACCACCGGTGATGCACCGCTCACACCGGCTAATGCCGTGGCGGTTGTGATCTGGGCGGTTGCGATTATTGGTGCGGTGGCAGCTGCGGTCATGCATCGTCAACGCTTCGTGGCTGTGATTCTTGTGGGTGTAGTGGGTCTCGCGACGGCACTGACGTTTGCTTATTTTTCGGCGCCAGATCTTGCGTTGACGCAGCTTTCAGTTGAGGTGGTGAGTACGGCATTGATGCTGATGGCCTTGGCCTTATTGCCTCTCACCAGCCCCAAGGAGTCGAGCGTGTCCCGGCGCGGTCGTGATATTGCACTCTCTGTGTTGGCTGGTGCGGGCGTGACGGCTCTGATGTGGGCGGTCCTGACCCGTCCGCACGAATCGATCGCTTGGTACTACCTGGCTGAAAGTGTGGCGCGAGGAGGTGGCTCCAACGTGGTGAACGTGATCTTGGTGGATTTCAGAGGGTTTGATACGTTCGGTGAGATCACGGTGCTAGGAATCGCGGCCATAGGTGCCTTGAGTCTGATGGATGGCCTGAAAATGGAACGTCATCTCTCACCAACGGTGCTTAATCCCGTTTTGCTTTCTGTGGCTGCTCGGATTTTGCTGCCGTTTGCCTTGCTAGTCAGCGTATATATTTTCCTGCGTGGACACAACTTGCCAGGCGGCGGCTTTATTGCAGGGTTGGTCACGTCAGTCGCGCTTGTCATGCAATATATGGCGGGTGGCTTGGTGGCAACCTCGAGCAAGCTTCGCATCGAATTCCCCAAGATGATCGGAAGCGGAGTCCTGATTGCGGGACTGACAGGGCTGGGAAGCTTTGTCTTTAGATCTGCGTTCTTGACAAGTACTTTTGGTCATCCTTCGCTGCCTTTAATCGGAGAGGTTCCGCTTGCGAGCGCGGCTGCTTTTGATTTGGGCGTATTTCTGACGGTTGTCGGCGCAACATTGCTGACCATCTCTGCCTTGTCTGGCGCTAGCCAGCGTTCCGGTGATGTTGCGGGAGTCACTCAATAATGGAATTTTTGCTTTCCTCTGCCCTCGGTATTGTGACCGCCTGCGGCATTTACTTGATCTTGCGTGGTCGCACCTTCTCGGTTGTCCTGGGCTTATCTCTGCTTGGATATGCCGTAAATCTCTTCATTTTTGCAATGGGACGACTGGTCTCTGGCCGTCCGCCTGTGATTGTTGAACACGCGGTCGGTTATGCCGATCCGCTTCCACAGGCTCTGGTGTTGACCGCGATTGTGATTGGTTTCGGTATGACCGGTTTCATTGTCGAATTGGCACTGCGTACGCGTAATGACACCAAGTCCGATCACGTCGATGGCCGTGAGCCAGAGCACGAGCAGGGGAAGGGGGCATGAATCATCTTCTCGTTTTGCCCATTATCTTGCCAGCATTGACTGCAGCTTTGCTTTTGTTTTTCGGTCGTCATCTCGGGATCAGCCGTCTGTTGAGTCTATTGTCGACATTGGTGTTGCTCGTCATCAGTGTGTCCTTGTTTCTCGACGCTGGAACAGGTGCTTTCCAAACCTATGCGCTGAGTGACTGGGTGTCGCCCTTCGGTATCGTGCTGGTCCTTGACCGCCTCTCCGGACTGATGGTGCTGTTGACGGCTGTGATCGCCTTGGCCGCCTTGTTTTATGCCACACGGGGATGGGATACGCGCGGCAAGTATTTCCATGCGCTGTTCCAGTTTCAACTGATGGGGATTAATGGTGCCTTTCTGACGGGCGACTTGTTTAACCTGTTTGTTTTCTTTGAGGTCCTGCTGATCGCCTCGTATTGTTTGCTGATGTATGGTTTTGGCGAAAAACGCCTAAAGGCCTCTGTGCATTATGTCGCGATCAATCTGACGGGGTCTGCTGTGTTTTTGATCGCGGTGAGCTTGCTGTACGGCGTCACAGGGACGCTCAATATGGCACATCTAGCCGAGCGGGTGGCCTCTTCGTCCCCCGATGATATTGCGCTGATTCGCTCAGCAGGCTTGATGCTGCTTGGTGTGTTTGGCATTAAGGCTGCGCTATTCCCGCTGTATTTCTGGTTGCCTGCCGCTTACTCGAGTGCCTCTGCACCGGTGGCTGCACTATTTGCCATCATGACAAAAGTCGGTGTGTATGCCATTTTGCGCTTTACAACGTTGACTTTTGCCGGAACGAGTGGTCCCACTGCTGATTTGACGGCGCCTTGGCTGTTGCCGGTCGCGCTCGTCACGCTGCTCCTGTCGGCACTCGGTGCCTTGGCGGCTAAGCGATTGCTTGAGCTCGTCGCCTATTTGACGATTGGCTCAGTCGGTACGATCCTGATTGCTGCATCGGCCGGGGGAGTCGCGGGACTCTCCGCTAGCTTGTTTTACTTGCTTCACAGCACACTCATCGTGTCGGCGCTCTTCTTGTTAGCTGAAATGATCGGTCAGGCTCGCGGCCAAGCCGAGGATGGACTGCAGGCTGGACCTGCTCCATTACAACCCATCATGCTCGGGGTGACCTTTATTTTAGGGGCGGCCATTGTGGCGGGCTTGCCCTTGTCTTCAGGTTTTCTTGCAAAGCTGATGATTTTGCAAAGTACCAATGGCGCTGCTAGCATGCCATGGGTTTGGGGCACCATACTGGGTGCGAGTTTGTTAGGATTGATTACGCTTTCGCGCGCGGGTAGTTCCTTATTCTGGAAAACAACCGATGAGACGTCGACGCAAGCCGTTGCGCCGACTCGTTTGCAGTGGGTGCCTGTGGTCGCGCTATTGAGCTTAAGCATCTTGATGGTGGTCTATGCGGCTCCCCTCAAGCGCTACACGGATGCGACGGCCCAACAGCTCACCACACCTAGCTTGTATATCGCCGCTGTCGTCGGTCAAACGCAAGATCGCGCACCGCGTGTCCTGCCTGTGGAGACCCAGAAATGAGAACTTGGCTTCCTTATCCGGTATTGTCTTTAATTTTGGTCGTGGTGTGGTTCTTATTAGCGGCTGAAATATCGGTCGCCCATACCTTGCTTGCCCTTTTCTTGGCCTGGGGGATCCCGATGGTGTGCCGACCTTTTTTGTCGGATCTGCCCTCGGTACGTCGACCAATGGCCGCTCTGCGCCTATTGTTTGTTGTGACCTATGACATTGTGATGGCCAACATTGCAGTCGCGCGCTTGATACTCGGTTCGCCAAGCAAACTAAAACCCGCTTTTGTGCAGGTCCCACTTGAGTTGACTAATCCAATGTCTATCTCCTTACTGGCGAGCATTATTACGATGACGCCAGGTACCGTTTCCTCTGATTTGTCTGAGGGCAATACCTCGTTGTTGGTGCACGCACTGGATTGCTGCGATTCTGACGCTTTGGTGGCTGAGATCAAACAACGTTACGAAAAACCCTTGTTGGAGATTTTCGGATGCTAGAAATTTCTATCCAAATTGCCTTGGTGGCGATTGCGCTTGCGATTGCCTTGACTATTTTCCGTCTCATCAAGGGACCGGATGCGCCTGACAGAATACTGGCGCTTGACACGTTGTATGTGAACGCGGTGGCGTTGCTTGTCGTCTTAGGTATTTACGACAGCAGTTCAATCTATTTTGAAGCAGCCTTGCTCATCGCGCTGATGGGTTTCGTCGGCACAGTAGCGCTTTCGCGTTACTTGGCGCGCGGCGATGTCATGGACTGAGACTGGAGATCATCATGCTTGAAATCATTACTTCTGTTTTGCTGCTCATTGGCGTATTTTTTATCTTGGTCGGTGCGATCGGTCTGGTCCGGTTACCTGATTTTTTTATGCGTCTGCACGCACCGACCAAAGCCTCGACACTCGGCGTGGGCGGCATATTACTTGCCTCAATGGTCTATGCCTTTAAAGACGGACTGTTGATCCATGAGCTGATCATCACATTGTTTGTCTTTGTCACCGCGCCTGTGAGTGCCCATTTGCTTTCCCAAGCGGCACTACGTTTGAGGCTCAAGCCCAAGACAAAGCTTCCTTAATGCTATCGCTTGGGCAAACTTATCGTGCTGTTGTGATTGGTTCAAGCGGCTCGATTGGTGCGGCTTTCGTTTCAGCGTTACGGGCAGATCCCGCTTGCACAGAGGTCGTCGAGATCTCAAGAGCACTGAATCCTGAATTTGCGCTAGAGGATGAAGCCAGTATTCGGAGGGTGGCGAGCAAGGCTCAATCTCATGGTCCCTTTGGCCTAATCGTAGATGCGACGGGTGCGTTAACGATTGATGGTGTTGGCCCAGAAAAACACTTGGGTGCACTCGATCCGCAGCGTTTGATGCGAAGTTTTCAAGTCAATACCATCGGTCCAGCTCTGCTGTTAAAGCATTTTTTGCCGCTACTGTCCCACGAGCGTGCGATCTACGCCAAGCTTTCGGCTCGAGTGGGTAGCATTTCGGATAACAAAAAGGGCGGTTGGTATGGTTACCGCGCCTCTAAGGCGGCCTTTAATATGATGTTGCAGACGGCTGCGATTGAACTTGCACGCAAGAATCCGCGCGCGATCCTCGCCGCACTTCAGCCCGGTACTGTTCAGTCTACGTTGACCAAGCCTTTCGTCAGTCAAGACAGCCTGTTGACGCCGCAGCAGTCGGTGGCGGGGCTGCTCCAAGCGCTTGATTGCTTGGGGTTAGAGGCGCAGTCATCCAACATGAACCAGACTTTGACGCCTGATCGTGAGCATATAGGCGCTTACTTTATCGATTACCAAGGTAAAGAGATACCTTGGTAGGCTAAGTTGATATTTTTCCGTAATTCAATCTTCAATATTCTTTTTAGCTATAAGTAGATAGAAAATCGGTACTTCTGATTTCGATGAGCTCGAGGCAAAATCCAAGTCTGACGTCTTCAAACTATCTATAGGTTGTATCCGTGATGAAAAAAATAACTTTATTTTTCTTAGGTCTGTTGTTTTCCTTTGGGGCCTCTGCTGCAGAGCCTTTGCTGTCTGCTCAGGCGGTTCAGGCGGGTTTGACCGCTGCAAACACCACCATTATTGATATCCGTGATCCCAAGTCGTATGCCGCGGGCCATATTTCTGGTGCCCTGAGTGCTCCTTACGGTACTTGGCGTGGTCCCTCGACCAATCCAGGTGAGCTGCCTGCGACAGACAAGCTGACTCAGCTCGTTCAGCGCCTGGGTCTCACGCCCGAGACTCACATCATTGTGACGTCCTCCGGGAAAGACGACTCTGATTTTGGTGCCGCCGCCCGTGTGTATTGGACGCTCAAGGTCCTAGGCTTGCAGAACTTATCCGTGCTCAATGGCGGTCTCAAAGCCTGGCAGGCGGCTGGTTTTCCTCTGGACACCAAACCTGGTTCAGCAGTTGCCAGCAAATTTGTGCCAACGATTGATCAGAGCATGATCGCGACTCGTGAGGAAGTTGTGGCCAAGGTTCAGGCCGGTAAAGCACAGCTGGTCGATGCACGACCCGTTGCATTTTTTGATGGTTCAACACGTCATACCGCTGCCAAAGTACCTGGCACACTCAAAGGTGCCGTGAATGTCGAGCACTCAAAGTGGTTTGAGCCCAACAGCACCTTGGTTGTGTCGGCAAGCGAGGCTAAAAAGCTGGTGGCCACCACGTCAGTGAAGGCCGATCAAGACACGGTATCTTTCTGTAATACCGGCCACTGGGCTGCGACCAACTGGTTTGTATTGTCCGAACTAGTCGGTCAGAAAAACGTCAAACTGTATGCAGGTTCGATGGTGGACTGGACTCAGGCGGATGGTGCTTTACCTATGGATAACGTACCTAATCGCCTCAAGCAGTTGTACATCGACGCACAATTGTGGCTCGCTAAGTAATCAACAATATGAAGCGCCTGCCACTTAGTTTGTTACTTTTTGTGTTTTTTGTGTTTTTGGCTTGGAGCGTGTCCATTCGTCAAGCCGTGCTGTTTGCGGTAGGTATCGGGATGGGTGCCGCTCTAGCAGGCGCGCGCTTTGGTTTTACGACCGGTTGGCGACAGCTGATCGAGCAGCGCGATCCCAGAGGGGTAACAGGTCAGCTCGTCCTGCTCGCGTTTGCGTCAGTTTTTTCATTGACGCTGCTTGGGATCTATCCAGAGTTGACCGCGGCGCTTGGCCCGCCAAGCGTGAGTCTGCTGATTGGCGCTTTCGTGTTCGGCTTATCCATGCAGATTGCAGATGGTTGCGGCTCAGGGACGTTGTATAAGGCAGGCCTTGGCATACCGATGAATATGGGGATTTTGCCCCTGTTTGCCTTGGGTAGTTTTCTTGGTTCTGTGCAGATTGGTGACTGGCTAAAGCTCGGGCAGCTCGAACCCGTCGGATTAGTCACTGAGTTCGGTAGCGTTCAAGCACTTTTGATCACCATGGTCGGGCTCGCCATGATGGCCCTGGCAGCGCGGCTGTGGGTCGGCAAGGGTCGCACCTGGTGGGATCGCAAATGGCTGATCGGTGCGTTGGCGTTGGCGGTTCTTGCCGCGCTCAATCTCATCATTGCGGGTCAGCCATGGGGCGTTGTTTACGGCTTTGGACTTTGGGCCGCCAAGATCGTGACCGCGGCAGGTCTTTTTGATCCGGCTGCAAATGCCTTCTGGAGCCAAGCAGGTAATGCGCAACGCTTGAATGAAATGGTGTTGATGGACATCACGTCCATTACAAATATTGGCATTCTAGGTGGTGCGCTATGGATATCAGCACGCGCCTCTGGTGATACACAGCCCATGACCTCCAAACAGTGGATCATTGGCTTGCTTGCAGGCTTTTTGATGGGTTATAGCTCCCGTCTCGCTTTTGGTTGCAATATTGGTGCGATGCTCAGTGGCATATCAACGGGCAGTGTGCATGGCTGGATTTGGGTGCCGCTGGCTTTTGCTGGGACACTGATTGGCGTGCGTATCCGTCGTCATTATCAATTCTGAGGAGCGGAGATGAAAATGATCCAAGCGACGAAAAAGTACCAAGCGATATTTTGGGCAGTGCTGATTAGTTTTTTGGTGTGGGATACCGTTGCATCCCCACCCGTTGATCTGCGCAATGAGCCATCTTTGATTGCCGCAGGCTCGGGTAAGCCTTCAAGCGGTGGACATTGCGCGATCGCTAAATAGCACTTCACACTCTATGACAGGGCGCTCACCTTAGCACTTAAGCCATGGGGTGGAATATTTAAGTCCCATCATAAGCGCTTGACGTCTAACCTTATTCAGGTTTGACGCCAGCGCCACGGAGCATTTCACCCCAGTGCTTCAGCTGAAAATCGACATATTTCGCAAACTCTTCGGGTGTCGCAGTTGGATCCAACTCAAAACCAGTCGCAGCAATCTTTTGCCTAAAATCAGGATCTGCAAAGACGGCCTGCAGTTCAGCGTTGAGCTTATCTACGATCGGCCGTGGCAAGTTTGCCGGTCCGAAAATGCCATTCCAGGAGGTCAAATCAAAGCCTTTGACGGTACTGGCGATCGGGGGCACATTGGGAAAACTCTTGGAGCCTTTCGCGGTTGTGACAGCGAGGGTACGGATGCGATCTGACTTCAGTGCTCCCATGCCAGAGCCTAGGTCTACGACATAAACCTGCACTTGACCACCGATCAGATCCGTCATCGCCTGTGGGCTGGCCTTATAGGGGACGCCAACGACATCAATACCAGAGATGCGCTTGATCGTCTCCATCGCGACTAAGGAAGTGCTGTTGGGGGTCGCATACGCCAGTTTCCCAGGGTTTTTCTTAGCGTAATCAATGAATTCTTGGAGGGTGTTGACAGGCAGTTTTGGATTCACAGCCAAGGCGAAAGGCAGTTCGCCCACGCGTGCGATCGGCGTGAAGTCCTTGATGGGATCGTAATTGAGTGTCTTGAACATCCAAGGATTCGCTGAGTGCGAGGTATTGGTTGTCATGAAAAGCGTGTAACCATCAGGCGCTGCTTTAGCAACATACTGTGCCGCAATTTGTGCGCTCGCACCGGCTTTATTTTCGACAATCACTTGTTGCTTGAGTCGCTCAGACAGCTTTTGTGCAACGTTACGCGCTACGCCATCGGTGCCGCTACCCGCAGCAAAAGGAATCACTAGCGTGATCGGCTTATTAGGATAGGCTTGCGCAAAAACGCTTGCGGAAATGCTCAGCGCTGCGATACCAATCAGTGTTTGTAACTTCTTCATGCGGATTTCATCTCCAAGGGCAATGATGTCTTTAAAATGCGAGTGCGACGCAATTATTTTGAGTATTGTTTGATTTAAGTCCTTTTAACTGCAGATAGAGAAGGCCTACCTCAGTATTTAAAGGATGCTTGTGTTTTAGCATAACGCTTGCTATCAGAGTCGCTAAACACGTGGGTATCTTCCCTAAGAACGGGGTCGAAAAAGCAAAACTTTTTTATGTCATGACTTATGTATCTAAACCTTGAAACCGCCCTATGTATTTAACTGCTGCGTTTTATTTATTTGTCGATCTGCCCGATTACCAGGCACGTCGCGAGCCTTTGTTGGCCTTTTGTGAGCAGCACAACGTTAAAGGGCTCATTCTTTTAGCAAAAGAGGGCATTAACAGCACAATCGCGGGCACACCCGAAGAGGTTCGCCGGGTGTTGGCGTATTTACGTGCAGATCCAAAGTTTTCTGCGCTGCAACATAAGGAGTCATGGTCTGACTTGCCGCCTTTCCATCGCATGAAAGTGCGATTGAAAAAGGAGATTGTGACAATGGGGGTGCTGGGGATCAGTCCAACGAAGTTGGCAGGGACTTACGTTAAACCTCGTGATTGGAATGCATTGATTCGCGATCCGGAGGTGGTGTTGATTGATACGCGCAATGACTACGAGGTCGAGCTCGGGACTTTTTCCGGAGCGATCGATCCTAAAATCAAAACCTTTTCCGAACTGGTCCAATGGGTCGAGCAAGCCGAGATGCTCATGGCTAAAACCGGTAAAAAGCCCAAAGTCGCCATGTTTTGTACCGGTGGTATTCGCTGTGAGAAATCAACGGCTCTCATGCGTACCAAAGGGTTTGATGAGGTGTTTCACCTTGAGGGCGGCATTTTGAAATACCTCGAAGAGGTTGCGCCCGAGCAGAGTGAATGGAATGGCGAGTGTTTTGTTTTTGACGATCGGGTGTCGGTTGACCATCACTTGCAGCGCTCTGGACGTCAACTCTGTCATAACTGCCGTGATCCGCTGCCCGATGGCGCGATGGATAGTCCTCTGTTTGAAAAAGGGGTGAGTTGCCCGAGATGTTTTCACAAAGGTGACGAAGAGCACAAAAAACGCGCACGCGAACGTCAGAAACAGTATGAGTTAGCGAAAGCGCGTCGACAGCTTCATATTGGCGCTAAGATAGCGTCGCATAAATAGAGATCTGCGCAAATCCATGACCTTTTTGAGACTTCAATGAAATTTAAATTCCCTGTGATTGCGCTGACTTCAGCGCTTTTGTTTGGTGCTCTCGGCAGCCCAGTCGTCGCTCAAGATTTTCCTCCTAACAAAGCGGTGACGCTCTATGTTGGCTTTCCACCAGGCGGGGCCAATGATATTGCCGCACGCATAATCGGTAAAAAACTTTCCGAAAATATTGGCCAGAAAATTGTGGTCGACAATAAGCCTGGTGCGGGTGGCAACATTGTGACAAACGTCGTCGCAACCGGACCGACAGATGGCTCAGTGATCCTGCTGGGTTCTATCGGTCCTTTGTCCATCGCATCGCATTTGATGAAAATCCCCTACGATCCCGTCAAGGATCTCGCACCCCTCGCGATGGGGGGCAGTTTCCCCAATGTGCTGCTGGTGTCGCCAGAGTCTGGTATCAAGTCACTCAAAGACCTTGTAGATCTTGCTAAAAAAGAACCCGGCAAGCTGACTTTCGCCTCGACGGGTGCTGGTTCGGCCTCACATCTGCAGGGTGAGTTGTTTAATCAACGTGCGGGCGTGGACATTGTGCACATCCCTTACAAGGGCGGTGGCGCTGCAACGGTCGATGTCATCGGCAATCGGGTGACGGTGTATTACTCGGCATTGCCTTCTGCCGCACCGCATATTCGCTCTGGCAAGTTGATTCCTCTGGCCGTGACGAGTGAGCAGCGTGCTGATATTTTCCCCAACGTCCCAACCATTGCCGAATCTGGCTATCCAGGATTTGATGCCAGAAACTGGTATGCCTTCGTGGCTTCTGCCAAAACGTCTCCAGCCATCTTAGACCGCTGGAATCAGGAAATCATTAAGGTGATTACCGACAAAGAAGTGATGGCAGCTTTACAAGCACAGGGCTTGACGCTTGAGCCTGGCACGCGGGATGATTTGGCTAAATACATTGCCAAAGAGTCTGCAACTTGGGGCAAGATCATCAAAGATCGCAATATTACGATCCAGCAATAACTGTTTGTGGTGATCTGTCAGGCATAAATAAGGGGCGGTGCTATTCAAAGCATCGCCCCTTTTACATGCTGAGAGACTATTTAGTCTTCGATTTGTCCAAAACGAACTGTCGTCGAGCCGACTTTCACATTTGACGTAGAGGGCATCACGAGAACCGTATTGTCATAAGGCACACGGATCGTCAGATCACCATCAGTGGCGACGATATCGCCTTTTTTGGGCACAACTTCCAGACCTTTATAGTCCTTGTTGAAACGGAACCCCGTCGACTTTGCCACCACAGCCTCGGTGACGCGCACGATCCGTTGACGCGGTGAAACAGGCAGGCGCAGTGCCGGTTGGACAAAGGCATCGTCAAGCATACCGAAGAGATGTAAAAATCTCAGCAAACTGTCATTGGCAACATCCGCAGCTAATTTTTCCCAATGTTGCCCGCACTCGATTAAAAGTCCCGTGCGCGGATCATCAGGTTTTCCAAAACCCCCGCGTTCAATCATCCGCAGTCCAGCAGGGTGGCCAGTATCAATTAAAAGATACTCAGGCAGTCCGATCCGTTTAGTCAGTGCGGCACTCTTTTCACCACCTTGACCTGTCGCGCCACATACCATAATCGGTGCACAGGGCTCTGACATTGAGTGAATATCCAACAAAAAGTCCGCGGCATCCACAAAGGGCTGCAATACACGCGCACGTCTAAGCTCGGCCGAGTCTCTCGAACCAAAAAGGACGTCATCGCCCCAGACACGATTGAAATCCTCATCAACATAGCGGCTGGCACTTGGATTTTCAGGATCCCAACGGGAGTAGGCGAGCGTATTCGCAAAGGCAATGGTGAGGCGACCGACGTTGGGTTTGACTTGTTGGCGCAATAACCAGTCCACGGCAATCGCGCCGCAGAACTCGTTGCCATGCGTGAGCGCTTGGACCATGACGTGAGGACCTGCTTTGCCAGAGTCAAAACTCCAGACGTAGGGTACGCCCGTATTAGAGGTTTCCCAAGCGCTGATATCAGGCGCTTGAATTTCAATTGGATAAGGCTGTTTCATATTGTTACTTTGTAGAGACTAATGAGGGTCGTTCAGATGACAGGCCGATTGACGACCTGGGCTGATTTCACGAAGAGCAGGCGCCTCGACGGAACAACGAGGCATTGCCTGAGGGCAGCGTGGATGAAAATGACAGCCAGGTGGTGGCGCAAGCGGTGAGGGGATCTCGCCACGAATCGGAACGAAGCTGCGATGCTTACGATCGATGCGAGGAATCTCTTGTAATAGCGCCTGCGTGTAGGGATGGTTGGGTTCTGCGAACAGCTCTTCGGTGGGCGCGATTTCAGCGACACGTCCCAGATACATCACGACCACGCGATTGGACAAATGCCTGACCACACCTAAATCGTGGCTGATGAACAGATAGGTCAGGCCAAGTTCATCGCGCAAATCCATGAACAGATTTAAAACCTGTGCCTGGATCGAAACATCAAGTGCCGCGACAGCTTCGTCACACACCAGAAACTCAGGTTTGACGGCCAAGGCGCGAGCAATCCCAATCCGTGCACGCTGGCCACCCGAAAATTGGTGTGGATAACGCTGCATATAAGAAGGATCTAAACCCACGCGCTTGAGCAGCGAAGCCGTGTACTCGTGCATCTGCGCGCCATCCACCAACCCGTGTACACGGGGTGCCTCACCAACGATATCCACCACACGCATGCGCGGATTGAGAGATGCAAAGGGGTCCTGAAAAATGAGTTGCACTGGACGACGCACGCCACCCACATTTTCGAGCGGTTGGCCGCGATAGCGAACCGTGCCTTCAGTTGGAGTGTGTAAACCACAGCCCAAGCGACCTAGCGTGGATTTACCACAGCCAGACTCACCCACCAGTCCAACGACTTCGCCCTGGTTAATCGAAAACGTAACGTTATCAACTGCGTGAACTGTTTGTGCTTGGATTTTAGAGCCAAACACACGCGCAATTTTTTCAAAAATATCGAGCTTTCGTCCGAAGCGTTTGGAGACATGATCAAAGGCAAGTAATTCGGTCACGCTACGCTCTCCGTTGAAGCAGTGGAAGGCTGCGGCACAATAGGGTTCCAGCACCGTGTGCTATGCGAGTCAATCATCACCATGTCAGGCATGATTGAACAGGCAGGCAGCACTCTTGTGCAGCGGGCTTCAAAGGCACAGCCCGCACCCAGTTGCAAAATGGAGGGTGCAGAACCTGGAATTTGTTTTAGGCGTTTGCCTGGCGTGGTCGTAGCAGGAACAGAGTCCAGCAAACCACGGGTGTAAGGATGGGTAGGGTTGCTTAGCACATCGTCCGCTAGGCCATGCTCCACGATGCGTCCCGCATACATGACGGCAATCTTATCGGCCAAACCTGCGACCACCGCGAGATCGTGCGTAATCCAGATTAAGGCAGTGCCTGATTGGCTGACGAGTTGTTGCATTTCGTACAGGATCTGACCTTGAACGGTGACGTCCAGCGCTGTGGTGGGCTCATCCGCAATAATCAAGTCGGGCTTGTGCAGCATCGCAATGGCGATCGCCACGCGTTGTCGCATGCCGCCAGAAAACTGGTGGGGGTATTGACCAAGCCGTTCACTGGGGGAGGCGATACCGACTTTGCCAAGCACCTCGACCGAGCGCTCTCTTGCAATCGCACGGCTCACGGACTCGTGTGCGAGCACTGTCTCGACCATTTGGGTCTCGACGGTCAACACCGGATTCAGGGTCATCATCGGATCTTGAAAAATCATGGCAATCCGACGGCCGCGCAGACGACGAAGCGTTTCCTCGTCGGCACCCACAAGCTCTTGCCCATCAAAAACGATACTACCTGCGGCAATTTTGCCTGGTGCATCGACTAAGCCCATGATGGAAAAACCTGTGACGGATTTGCCCGAACCAGACTCTCCAACCAGCCCCAACACCTCGCCACGCTTGAGTTCGAGTGAGACATCTGCGACCGCCGGCAAGACACCCTCTCTTGTCAGGAACTCGGTGCGCAGTCCTTTTACCGTCAGGAGTGCGCTCATCGTGACAGCCTCGGGTTCAAAATATCTCGCATTTGATCGCCCACGAGGTTGATGGCGAGAATCGTGAGCAACAACGCAATGCCCGGATAAACGCTGATCCAGTATTTGCCCGACATCAAGTATTCGTAGCCATTCGAGATCAGTAAGCCGAGCGAGGGTTCGGTTGCTGGCAGTCCGAGACCTAAAAAGGAAAGGGTGGCTTCTAACGCAATCGCATGCGCGACTTGAACCGTACCGACGACAATCAGCGGTGCCATTGCATTGGGCAACAGGTGGCGAAGGACGATGCGGGAGCCTTTCAGGCCAAGCGAGCGTGCTGCTTCGACGTATTCTTTGCCGCGCTCTACAAGGGCTGCAGAGCGGGCAGTGCGGGCATAATAGGCCCACTGCACACTCACCAGTGCAATGATGATCTTGTCCACGCCTTTACCGAGCACGGCAAGCAAAACGAGCGCAACAAGAATCGCAGGAAAGCCGAGTTGAATATCAACCAAGCGCATAATGATTTGTTCAAAGCGGCCACCGAGGTGAGCGGCTAAAACACCCACTACGCTGCCGATGACCAACGCGATGATGCCACTGGTGAGGCCGACATAGAGCGATACCCGCAGACCGTAAAAAATCGCCGACACCATATCGCGACCTTGCCCATCTGTGCCGAGCAAATAGGTTTGACCATTCAGCCCCTTTTCTCCTGGCGCCAGTCGTGCATCCATTAAGTCGAGGCTGGCCAGGTCATAGGGGTTTTGTGGGGAAATCCAGGGTGCAAACAGCGCGGTAAACATCACCACCACCAGCATGACCAAGCCGACCATTGCAACTGGACTTTCCGCATACTGCGTACAGATTCGCTTAAAAGGTGTCTGTACTTTGGCAACGGCCACTGTCGTTGAAGGGGCGCTCATCCGTGTTGCTCCGAAATACGTACTCTTGGGTCGAGCATTGAGTAAAGAATATCAACCACCAAATTAATAATGATATACATGGCGACCACGACCAATAGGTACGCGACCACGACGGGACGATCAAGCTGGAAAATCGAATCAATCACGAGCTTGCCCATACCCGGCCAAGCAAAAATCGTTTCTGTCACGATGGCATAGGCAATCACGGATCCCAGCTCTAGGCCGATCACAGTGACAAGTGGGATCAGAATATTTTTTAGCAAATGCACGCCGACCACGCGTGTTGATTTCAATCCTTTGGCCCGCGCGAATTTGATGTAATCCAGCAAACTTTGCTCGCGCGTTTGTGCGCGTGTCAGACGGATAATCAAGGCGAGTTTAAGCAGCGCAAGGTTCAGTGCCGGCAGGAAGGCATATTTGAGACCTTCCCAACTAAAAATGGAAAGCTGTAACCCAAAGACATCTGTGGTAGGTCCTCGCCCAGTTGAGGGTAGCCAGCCCAGGTGGACTGCGAACAGCATAATGAGCAGTAAACCCACCCAGAAGGTCGGTAATGAAAAGCCCACAATTGAGCTTGTCATGATGAACCGAGAAAACGGAGAGTTCGGCCTCAGGCCCGCATAGAGGCCGAGCGGTATGCCGAGAAAGACTGAAATCACCATCGCCAGCACGGCCAGCTCCATGGTGGCAGGCATTCTTTCAAAGATGATATCTAACGCTGGGCGTGCATAGACGAATGATTTGCCCAAGTTGCCGGTGACCGCACCTTTTAAAAAGATGAAGTACTGCTCGACCACCGGTTTGTCGAGACCAAGCGCCACGCGGGCGCGCTCTTTTTCAATTTGATCAGCTTCCGGGTGTACGAGAATCTCAACAGGATCCCCCACCAGATAAAGCCCACCAAAAACCAACATTGACGTAATAAACAACACCAACAAGGACTGTGCCAAACGACGAAGGATAAAAGCGGTCACTGGTTACAAGTCCTTAGTTGGTGATTGCTGATGCAAAGATAAAAATTACTTGGTACGCTTAGTGAACTGGGCGAGTGTGAACTGATCTGCACGACCAGGATATTGAATGCCTTTACGTGAAGCCCAGGTACTGACCTCATAGTGCAGAGGAATCAGTCCCATCAGTTCGATGGCTTTTTCACTGGCGACCGCGAGCGCTGCATCGCGTTGGTTGTCATCAATGATCACAACCGCCTTAGCAATGAGTGCATCGAGCTCGGGGCTTGAGAAGCGGCCACGGTTGGCACCACCCATACCCGTTTTTGGATCGTTCGTGCCCAGCAATGCACGCAAGGGTGATGAGGTATCACCCGATGCCGCACCCCATCCTGCGAGAATGAACGAAAACTCCATCTTGCTCGCACGCGAGAAGAAAATATTGGAGGGCATCGTATCGACTTTTGTCGGGATTCCATTACGTGACAGATACTGTGCGACAGCCTGGGCCGTGGCGCCATCGTTGATGTAGCGGTTGTTAGGCGAGTGCAGCGTGACGCCAAAACCGTTCGGATAGCCGGCCTCCGTCAGCAGCTTCTTGGCACCTGCTGGATCGTAAGCATCGGGCTTGAGTTTTTTGCTCGTACCGAAAAACGCTTCGTCCAATAGTTGACCGGCAGGAATCGCCTGACCTTCCATCACGCGTGAGACGATTGCATTACGATCAATCATTTTGCTGAGCGCGCGACGCACACGTGCATCCGTCAGCGGGTTGGCTTCCATTGGCTTGCCATCTGCTGCGGTAATGAACGGAGAGTTAGTCTTGCGATTGCTATCCATGTGTAGATAGATCATGCGGTTAGAAACCGCATTGGATACCTCAACACGACTGTCTTTTTGAGCTTGGCAGCATCGGCAGTTGGCACACCTTCGATCATATGCACATCACCGGATAGCAGCGCTGCAACACGTGCGGGGGCGCTTGTAATGATTTTGAACGTGACTTTATCCCAGTCTGGCTGCGCACCGTAATAGTCTTTGTTACGCGTTAAGACCACACGGTCGCCCGACACATATTCCTGAAAGCGGAACGGACCTGTGCCGATCATGGCTTTGCCAGAGTTAAAGTCTTCTGTTTTAGCTGTTTCAGCAATCGCTTTTGGCACGATCGCGATTGAAACCATATCGGCTGGCAGCAGAGGGTAGGGTCCAGCAGTAGTAAACCGAATGGTGTGCGGATCAATGACTTTAATGTCTTTAATGGAGCGTACAAATACGGAAAAGGAGGCGGGGCTATTGGGCACATTTGGGACGCGCTTGATGGTCGCGACGACGTCCTCGGCGGTAAACGGCTCGCCGTTATGCCATTTCACACCTTTGCGGAGTTTGAACTCCCACTCTGTGTCAGAAATCGCCTTCCAGGACTCGGCCAAACCAGGGTATGTCTTGAGTGCAGCGTCGGTTTTGACCAGTGTTTCAAAGACGTGCGCGGCCATGCCGTTGTTCGGCGTCAGGTTGTGGAAGTGTGGATCCACGGTCGTCACGGGCGTGGACAACGCCACGACCAAGTCCTTCACTTCTTGTGAAAAGGACACGGTTGGCCAGGCGGCAGTCAAGGCGACGGAGGCAGCCAACGATGCACCCACCAACAAACGGCGCACGGGGTTCATACCGAATTTCTGTGATTTCGATGCAGTCATGACATGTATTCCAGATCAAAGTGAGTACGAGTCACAATATAGCGGCTCACTCAGGATGTGACAACTGCTTTGTCTAGTGGTTTCCACTATCTAGCGATGTGCTGAGTGGCTTTAATAATGTGGCAGTCAGATCGGTATAGTATTAAAAACTACCGTGTTTAATTTATCGATGGAATGAAATACATATGAAATTATTAACCCCCGTCCAACTTGGTGCGCTGACACTTAAAAATAGAGTGGTGATGGCACCATTAACGCGCATGCGTGCCGCTGAAGGTGATGTGCCTAGTGAGCTCGCCTCGCTCTACTATAGTCAGCGTGCGAGTGCCGGTTTGATTATCTCAGAGGCGACCCAGATTTCAACCTTAGGCAAAGGCTATCCCGCGACGCCGGGTATTTACAGCGAAGCCCAGGTGACTGGCTGGAAAAGTGTCACCAGCGCGGTGCATGCAAAAGGCGGACTGATGGTTTGCCAACTTTGGCATGTGGGTCGTATTTCCCATTCATCATTACATCCCGCCGAAGGCTTGCCGGTCGCGCCTTCTGCGATCGCACCAACGGGCAAAGTCTACACCGCGACATGGCAATTGGCTGAATATGAGACACCACGTGCGTTGACGCTCAATGAGATCCCCTCCCTGATTGCAGATTATGTGCATGCGGCTAAACAGGCGAAAGCGGCTGGGTTTGATGGCGTTGAAGTCCACGGTGCCAATGGCTATCTGCTTGACCAGTTTTTACATGATGGCTCAAACGAACGTAGTGACCAGTATGGCGGCAGCGTTGAAAATCGTGCGCGCCTATTGATGGAAGTCTTACAGGCTGTCATTGGTATTTGGGGCGCGGATCGTGTTGGTGTGCGTCTGTCACCGTATGGGACATTTAACGATATGTCTGATCAAGACACGATGGGTTTGTTTACCTACGTCGTCAATCAGATGAATCCAATGGGTTTGGCCTATCTTCATTTGATTGAACCTCGCGCAACAATGGCTGGTGGCAGCGATAAAGTCCAAGAAGACCAACCAAGCGCTTCGCAGCTGTTTCGTCCGCATTTCGATGGCAAAATTATTGCAGCGGGCGGTTTCGATCGGGATGGCGCAGAGCAGACTGTGGCAGGGGGTCAGGCGGATGCCGTTGCGTTTGGACGACTCTTTATTTCCAATCCTGACCTACCTGAACGCCTTGCAGCGAACGCGCCTCTGAATCCCTATGATCGCAAAACATTTTATGGTGGCGATGCAAAAGGGTATGTGGACTATCCTGCTTTAGTGTAAAAAAGAGGTGTGAGTGTTTCTCACCAAGCTGAGCATTTGGTTTGGTGAGTATTTATAAATGTTTTTGTCATATTGATTGAAAGGTAGAGTCGTTAATGTAATTCACCATTAAGTAAGACCTAGGAGACAAAAAATGATCAAAATAAAAAATAAATTTTTGACACGTCGTACCTTTTCTACGGGCTTGATGTCGATCGCGATTGGCGTCATGACGATGGGCACCTCAGCCCAGACCTTTGCGCAACAACAACCGATTGAAATCAAGTTGGGTCACGTTAGCGCGCCAGGATCATTGTTTGATTTGACTGCAACGGAGTTTGCCAAACGCGCTAATGCGCGTTTAGGAGATAAAGCGAAGGTAGTTGTTTTTGGCTCTAGTCAACTCGGTGGCGATAAGGAAATGGTTCAGAAGCTTAAGCTTGGGACGCTCGATCTGTCACTACCCTCGAGTGTCATGAGCTCAGAGTCTGATTTATTCGGTATTTTTGAATTGCCTTATTTGGTGCAAGACCGTACGCACATGAAGCGCATTGCTAAGGACGTTGTTTGGCCAACGCTGGTGCCAGCAGCTGAAAAGAAAGGTTTGCGCATTATTGGTGTTTGGGAGAACGGCTATCGGCACATCACAAATAATAAGAAACCCATCGTCAAACCTGAGGATTTAAAGGGTATTAAACTGCGTGTGCCAGAGGGCAAGTGGCGTGTGCGTATGTTTCAGGACTATGGTGCCAATCCGAGCCCGATGAAATTTTCTGAATTATTCACTGCACTGCAAACAGGTGTTATGGATGGCCAAGAAAACCCCTTAACCCAAATTTATTCCTCCAAGCTTAATGAGGCACAAAAGTACATTTCGATGTCTGGTCACGTCTATGTCCCAGCTTATCTGACTGCTGGGTCACGCAAGTGGGAGAAACTTCCTCCAGACGTTCGTAAAATTCTCGAAGAAACAGCAATCGAGATGCAGGATTACGCTTATCAGATGGGCGAAAAGGGTGACAACGAGTTACTCGCAAAAATCACAGCTAGCGGCAAGACGGCATCTAACGAGGTAGACAAGAAGGCGTTTGTTGGGGCCAGCAAGCAGATTTACGCTGATTTTGGCAAAGAGGTCAAAGGCGCTCAAGTCTTGATCGAACAAGTCAACGCACTGCGTTAATTAAAACCAGGCACCCCGCGCGGGTGCCTGGTTGTCAATTGCCTAAGCCAAAAAGCTGGAGTGTTTTTATGTCTCAAGAGGCAACGATGCCCTCAGGTCATGGGCCGCTGCGCGCAGCCTACGGTCAGTTTTTGACGGTTGTAGTCAGTGCACTCATGGTGATTCTGTTTTTGGAGGTCACTTTAGGTGTGATCTTTCGCACCATTGGGCAGCCCTTGGTATGGTATGACGAAGTCGCATCCATATTATTGGCATGGCTGACCTTTTATGGTTCAGCGCTAGCCTCGTTTAAGCGAGCCCATATTGGATGTCCTGAAATTGTCGCGATGTGTTCTCCGCACATACGGCGCATGTTAGGTACTGTAGCTCAAGTCATTGTGATTTTATTTTTCGCAACACTTGGTTGGTATGGCATGGAAATTATGCCGATTCTTGCGACAGACTTCATGTCAAGTTTGCCTGATATTTCGATGGCGGTGGCACAGTCAGTGATTCCGATTTCTGCAGTCCTGATCTTGATCGGGGAGTGTCTTGCTCTCTATGATCTTCTTTCAAAACCGATTCAGGACTGAGGCTTAATCATGCAAACGATTATTTTGATTTTTGCTGCAGTCTTGGCGCTAGTATTTATCAATGTTCCGATTGCAGTGTCACTCGGCGTGGTGGCAACCATCGCAATGGTGGTGTCAAGTGGCGCTGAAATTATGCCCAACTTGCCCGTTGTCATTTATCAGAGCGCCACGAACTTCCCTTTGCTTGCCATTCCGCTTTTCATTTTGGCAGGTGCCATCATGAATTCTTCGGGGATATCTCAGCGGCTTGTTGAGCTGGCTTCTGCGCTATTCGGATGGATTCGAGGAGGTTTAGCACACGTCAATATTGGCACCTCATTATTTTTCGCCGAAATCTCTGGTTCCGCTGTTGCTGATGTGGCCGCTTTGGGTTCGGTGCTGATTCCTGAAATGAAAAAGAAAGGCTACCCCGCTGCTTTTAGTGCGGCAGTCACTTCTTCATCTGCAACACTAGCCGTCATTATTCCTCCCTCGATTCCGATGATCTTGTACGCAGTGATGGCTGAGACCTCCGTCGTCAAATTATTCGTCGCGGGGATTGTGCCAGGCTTGATTGGCGGCTTAGGCATGATGGTGCTTTCATACTATCTTGCCAAGCGCTACAACTTACCCATTGAGGATAAGTTCTCGGCACGACGAGTATGGAAAGCGTTGCTAGGCGCAGGCTGGGCGCTTTTATTGCCCGTGATTATTTTGGGGGGTATTTTTGGCGGAATCGTCACTGCCACTGAAGGCGCTGCGTTAGCTGTTGTTGCTGCATTGTTTATTGGCTTGGTCATTTACCGTGAGCTTGACTGGAAGCATCTGAAAGCTTCCGTGATTGACGGTGGTGTACAGACCTCTATCGTCATGCTTTTGGTGGCAGCCAGCGGCTTATTAGGGACGTATTTAACTGAAGCCTCTGCGCCACAACAGCTCGCAGCACAAGTCTCAGCATTCACTGCCAATAAATATGTGGTGCTTGGTTTGCTGAATGTGCTCTTCTTGATTTTGGGCGTATTCTTGCATTCAGCAGCTGCTATTATTTTAGTTGTGCCAGTTGTAATGCCACTTGTGCTCGCTGTGGGTATCGACCCCATTCACTTTGGTTTGATTGTCACGATCAATCTGGGTATCGGTCAACAGACTCCGCCTGTCGCGAGCGTGCTGATGGTTGCCAGCTCAATTGCCAAGTGCAGTGTGTGGGAGACCAGTCGCGTCAATATTTATTTTGTCGGTGTGCTGTTCACAGTCCTTATGCTGGTGACATACGTACCTGTTACTGGAATGGGTTTGGTCAATTATTTTTATAACTGATTTTTAACAAATCGACTCAACCAATTTTTTTTAATTCATTGGAATTCAAATCATCATGTCTGATATTTTGTTGCAATCACGTACCGATGATATCGTGACCTTAACGATCAATCGCCCCGAAAAACTCAATGCGATGACCAAGCCTTTATGGGGTGAGCTCGGTGACGCAATTGTGGCCTTGTCTGCACAAGATGATGTGCGTTGCATCATTTTACGAGGGGCAGGAGAAAAGGCTTTTTCTCCCGGCAATGACATCAGTGAATTTGAAACGCAGCGATCTAACAAGGCGCAGGCGACAGAGTACGGACATTTCATGCATCAGACGGTTCAAAAAATAAAAAGTTGCCGTCATCCGATTGTGGCGCAGATCCATGGCATCTGTGTCGGGGGTGGGATGGAAATCGCCTCACTTGCAGACATGCGGATTTGTGGTGCATCGAGTCGCTTTGGTGCACCGATTAAAAATCTTGGTCTTGTGATGGCTTATGACGAGATGGAGCCGATTGCTTCCTTAATCGGTGCCTCCAAGGCTTTGGAGCTTTTACTAGAAGGGCGTATTTTCGATGCGCAGGAAGCCTTGCGCATTGGCCTAGTATCTCGCGTCGTAGCGGATGATCAAGTTGCTGCAGAGTCATTAGCAACTGCGCAACGTATTGCTTCGGGGGCACCCCTTGTTGCACGCTGGCACAAGCAATTTGCGCGTCGACTCAAGGACTCAACCCCGCTGACTGCCAAAGAGAGAGAGGAATGCTTTGAGTGTTTTGATACTGAAGATTTCCGCATTGGTTATAAGTCTTTCTTGGCGAAACAACCACCAAAATTCGTGGGTCGTTAATTTTTCAGTTTGAATGTTTGAGCAAAGGGAGTCATCAGAAATGAGTCAAATTAAAAGTCCTCATACTCAGCCTACGGGGCCTTTATCGGGCATTTGTGTTCTAGAGTTATCACAAATTATGGCTGGACCAACCTGTGGAATGATGTTGGCAGATATGGGGGCCGTTGTCATTAAGATTGAAAAAATGCCCAAAGGCGATGACTCACGTGGCTATCAAGATCCGCGTATTAATGGCATCTCTGCACCTTTTCTTGTTTTGAATCGTAACAAGCGAGGTGTCGCACTTGATCTTAAAAATCCCAAGGGTGCGGACGTTTTGAAGCGCATGGTACTCAAGGCCGATGTCCTGACCGAGAACTATCGGCGTGGCACGCTGGAAAAGCTGGGCGTTGGCTATGAAACCCTTCGCGCACTCAATCCGGGACTGATTTACAGCGTCGTGTCGGGCTACGGCAGAACGGGACCCTTCGCCGATAAGGGCGGCTTTGATTTGATTGCCCAGGGATTTAGTGGCTTGATGAGCATTACTGGTCACCCGGGAGGCCCGCCGGCGAAAACGGGCAATCCAGTTTCTGATATCAATGCTGGAATTCTGGCCTGTGTGGGTGTGTTGGCCGCCCTGGTGCATCGCGGCAAGACCGGACAGGGACAAATGGTGGATACATCGCTGATGGAAGCGGCCATGCAACAGACCTATTGGCAGGCGGCGATGTTTTTTGCGACTGGGATTTCGGCGGGTCCAGGTGGTTCTGCCCATCCTTTGACTGCACCTTATCAAGCGTTCAAAACAGCCAATGGGTATCTGAATATTGGAGGTGCGAATCAGGCCAATTGGGAACGGGTTGCCGAAACGCTTGGCCATCCGGAGTGGAAAACGGATCTTCGTTTCGAAAACAATACGATTCGTCTTGCTAATCGCGAAGTCTTAGAGACGTTGATCGAGTCCGAGCTTTGTAAAAAGACCACCGAGGAATGGATTGCAGTATTTGATGCGACGGGAGTGCCTGCGGGACCTGTCCACACGATTGAACAAGCGTTTAGTCACCCACAGGCGATTGCGCGCGAGATGGTCGTCGAGTCCATCCACCCTCAAGCTGGGCGAGTGAAGGGCGTCGGATTTCCCATCAAATTTTCAGAACAACCACGCACCGCGGTGCTGCCGGCTCCGGAGCTCGGCGAACATACGGTTGAGGTATTACGTGAGTTTGGTTTTAAAGACGCGGAGATCAGTGACCTTGTACGAGACAAGGTCGTACTGGACCCCAGCGCATCTTAGCGTCGAGCGCCTCGCAAGATCTAATGCGTAGGCGTCACAAGCGCGTCGCAGTATTGAGCGCGTCACAGTATTAAGCACGTCGCAGTATTAAGTGCGCTCGTCGAGAAATTGTCTGCAGTTTGAGAGCAAGGTGTCGCTCGCTTTTGCGAGTAGACCTTGATCTGAACCTAAGCCGACCATTTTGTAACCCCACTCGATGTAGCGCTGCGCGTCGGCTTCGGAGGCCGCCAAAATACCAATAGATTTACCATGTTTAGCGGCAATACCGGGCAGCGACTGAATCGCCTTTTGCACATCAGGATGATGCTGCTGTCCTAGAAAACCCATGCTGGCGGCCATATCATTTGGGCCGATAAAGGCACCATCCACGCCCTCTACGGCAATGATCGCGTCAAAGTGTTTGACGCCATCGGCAGACTCGATTTGTACCAGCACACAAATCTGTTCGTCGGCAGTTTGCGCATAGTTCGCAACCCGACCCCACCGGTTGGCACGTTGTTGACCCGCGACACCTCGAATGCCGCGATGTGGATAGCGCGTCGACAGGACAATTTCCTTTGCCTGCGCTGCAGATTCAACATTTGGCAGTATGACTGTTCGCACACCCATATCGAGATACTGTTTGACTAGATCCTTATCAAATTTAACAAGACGCACGGCGGGTTCTAGGTTGTAGCCAGCAAGCATTTGGATTTGGGTCAGGACCGTCTGCATATCATTGGGCGAATGCTCCATGTCCAGTGTCAGCCAGTCGTAGCCCGAGCCCGCAATAATTTCCGTTGAGTAACTGCTAGAGAGTGCGCACCACAGCCCCAATTGAATTTGCTTGTTGTAGAGCGCAGCCTTGAGTGTGTTGGGTTTGAGCGTCGTCATTTGTTTTGTCTCTTTATGTTGGATTGAGTGCAATGCTTAATGATGAATGTCGTGCAGGGTTTCGTCAGCACGTGAGCAGCTTGTTAGTCGTACCACGTTGTGAATGCGTCGACCTCCATCCGTGTACTTTTGTAGGCGTTGATGGGGGCATCCATGTCGGGGTAGCCGAGTGACAGCGCCACAATCAACTTTTTACTGATGGGGATTCCTAGGCATTCACGGATGGCATCGGGATAACCGGACACTGAGGCTTGCATGCATGTGCCCAGGCCCGCACCATGCGCAGCTAAGGTAAAGGATTGTAGAAAAAGTCCCATATCTAGCGTTGACCAGTGCTCGAGTGACGCATCCATAAAAAAGAAAACGGCACAAGGTGTGCCAAAAAATTTAAAATTTTGTAGGCGCAAGTCGTTGCGCAGCTTGGCATCATCCCGACCAATACCTAGTGCTTTAAAGCGACGGGTGCCATGATCTTTCGAACGAACATCGAGCGCGGGCGGCCAAGACTCTGGGGCAGGGTAGTCATATTTTGGAGGACTATTGCTGCTCGCGAGCTGAAATAAAGTCTCGCTTAACTCGTCGCGTTTAGCGCCAGTCACGACGGCGACTTCCCAAGGTTGTGTGTTTTTGTAGGATGGGCTGCGTCCAGCCGCCTGTAAGACGTGGCGCAGCAAACTGTCTGGAATCGGCGTTTGTTTAAAACCTCGAATACTTTGACGCGTTTCGATACCCTGCAATAATTCCATCTCTTGGTCTCCGGCATGTTTTTTATGCGTCGATTGTACTGATGGTTTAAAGTAGTGCAAGATACATAGACCCTTTGAGACATGATGTATACATGACTTTTACCCGTACTTTGATCGCCCTACAATAGCTGTTTTGCTTATCAAGAATTGGAACCCAATATGTCAGGCCCTCTTTCTCACATCAAAGTGCTCGATTTATCTCGTGTGTTGGCCGCCCCTTGGGCTGCTCAGAATCTCGCTGATCTTGGGGCAGATGTCATCAAGGTTGAGCGTCCCATCAAAGGGGATGATTCACGCGCGTTCGCGCCGCCATTTTTGAAAGATGAGCAGGGCAATACTACTCGCGAGTCCGCCTATTTTTGTGCAGCCAATCGCGGCAAGCGTTCAATTACGATTGATATTTCCAAGCCAGAAGGTCAGGCCTTGGTGAGAGAGCTCGCCAAGGATGTCGATGTCATTCTTGAAAACTACAAAGTCGGCGACCTAGCCCGCTATGGACTGGGTTACGAACACATCAAAGCCATTAACCTTTCAGTGATTTATTGTTCGGTGACTGGTTTTGGTCAAACGGGTCCTGAAAAAGATCGACCTGGTTACGATTTCATGGCGCAGGGCATGGGCGGACTCATGAGCATCACGGGCGAGCGAGATGATCTGCCTGGTGGTGGTCCACAACGCGTGGGCGTGCCAATTATCGACCTCACCACAGGGATGTACGCAAGCATTGCGATTTGCGCTGCGATCGCGCATCGCGCGGTCACCGGCAAGGGGCAATGGATTGATGTTTCGCTGCTAGATTCTTGCGTCGCCTTTTTGGCAAACCAGGCGATGAATTACTTCGCGACGGGTGAGCCACCTAAGGCGATCGGTAATGCGCACCCTAATATTGTGCCTTATCAAACTTTCAAGACCGCGGACGGCGCATTGATTCTTGCCTGTGGGAATGACAACTTGTTCAATAAGTTTTGTGAAGTTGCAGATTGCGTGCATTTGTCGCAGGATCCGCTTTACTCGACTAACGGTGAACGCGTTAAAAATCGCGAGGCGATCACGCACATCTTGAATGAGATCTTTCTCAAGCGGACGACAAAAGAGTGGGTCAACGTTCTGGACCAGGCCGGTGTGGCGAATGGCCCGATCAATAACGTCGCACAGGTCTTTGAGGAACCACAGGTGTTAGCCCGTGGTATGAAAATTGAGCTGCCCCATGCTGTTGCTGGAACTGTGCCCTTGGTTGGTAGTCCGATGAAGTTTTCGGACACGCCGATTAAGCACGAGATTCCTCCACCTGCATTAGGGCAGCATACCGATGAGATCCTTCTTTCTGTCCTCAAGAAAACGCAGGAAGAGGTGAGTGCGCTCAAGACCAATGGAATCGTTTAAATAAGCATTTAAAAAATGCAATAGGGGAGATACAGCATGTACGATTTAATTATTAAACAAGCACAAGTGTTCGATGGGCTCGGTAATCCAGGTCAGATTGCTGATGTGGCAATCCACAATGGCGTTGTGGCTGAGATCGGCCAGATCCATACACCCGCTAAGCAGGAGGTCGATGCCAAGGGTTTGTCGCTCATGCCGGGGATCGTGGATCTTCATACCCACTTTGACGCTCAGGTGACCTGGGATGCCACCATGTCGCCTTCGCCTGCGCTCGGTGTGACCACCGTCGTGATGGGTAATTGCGGCTTCGGCATTACGCCTTGTCCTGCAGAGCATCGCGAAACCATGATGAAGAATCTGTCAGTCGTTGAGGGTATGGATCTCAACGCCTTGATGAGTGGGATCAACTGGAACTTTGAGACGTTCCAAGAGTACATGGATCAGTTACGGGCGACGAAGCCCTATCTGAACACGGCCTTGTTCGTTGGACACTCTGTGGTGCGTACCGCAGTCATGGGCGAAGCCGGTTCTGAAAAGAAGGACCCTTCTCCTGAAGAACTTGAGGCCATGTGTCAGCTTGTACGCGAAGCCATGCAGGCAGGCGCGATCGGTTTTGCCTCGTCATTTTCGCCAAACCACAGTGGCTATGGTGGACGTCCAATGCCATCGACGATTGCCTCTGAGCAAGAGTTACTAGCACTTTCAGGCGTGATGCGTGAGTTCGATAAGGGCGTCTTTATGATGGCGACTGGTGCGCGTGCAACACCTGAGGTGATCGAACAGGTCGCAGCCAATAGTGGCCGTCCTGCCTTTATTTCGACCGTACTATCGATGTACAACCCTGCCACACCTGATTTAGCGATCACGTATTATCAAAAGGCGGAGCAAGCACGTGCGCGTGGCAACGAGGTTTATATTTTGACGAGTTGTCAGCCACTTTCCTTCGATTTCACCCTCGAAGAGCCGTACCCAATGTTTAGCCATTCTGCCTTTGATGCCGTCAAAAATCGTCCTGTCGACGAAATTCTGCGTGCCTACAAAGATCCAGTATTTCGCGCGCAGTTCAGACAAGACCTCCAAAATCTCAAGCCTGGTATTTTGTTTCTCGGCGACTGGAAATACCTCGAAGTCGGTGAGGTCTCGCTCCCTGAGCATGCCGAGCTTGAGGGCATGAATTTTGAGGCACTGGGTAAAAAATGGGGGATGGATCCACTGGATGCATTTTTTGAGTTGGCCATCAAGGAGAACCTTAAGAATCACGTGATTGGTAAATTCTTCAATCACATTGATGAGGGTGTCGCGCCTTTATTGAAACACTCATCTTCCGTTGTGACGCTCTCGGATGCAGGTGCGCACCTGATCTATATGTGCGATGCAGCGTTTGGTTTACATTTTCTGGGCCATTGGGTCCGTAAAACCGGTCACTTTTCTCTTGAGGAAGGCATCCGTCGCATCACGAGTCAAGCTGCCGACCGGTTCAAGATTCCGAACCGGGGACGTTTAGTCAAGGGCGCGCCTGCGGATATGCTGCTGTTTGATCCGCAAGGCGTCGGCATGTCAAAACTCGAAACACTCCATGATCTACCGGGTGGTGGAGCACGTAAAGTGCGCTCTGCAACAGGCCTCTATGGCGTTTGGGTCAACGGCTGTATGGTGCATGACGGTAAAGACTACATCAAGCTTGCCGAAGGTCCGGGGCACGTGATTGATTCCTTCATGCATTAAAGACGTCCTGGTGCAGTAAAAAACGTCCTGATGCAGTCAAAACCTCCTCTAGGCAGGGTTGCTAATCACAACCTTGCCAAAGTGCTTTTGCTCTTGCAAATGTTGATAGGCACGTTTCGCCTCATCAAACCCAAACACTTGGTCAATCACAGGGCGCATTTGATTCACTTCAATGGCGCGATTCATCGCTTCAAAGCTTTGACGACTGCCGACGGTAATCGAACGGGTGGTGATGGAGCGGCCGCGAAACAGCACTGGATCGAGTTGTTGTCCGACACCGCCTAAAACGCCCACTTGAACGACATGACCGCCAATCGCAGCTGACTTAAGTGAGCAAGCAAGTGTCCCGGGGCCACCAACCTCAATCACAAAGTCGGCACCCCGTTTGCCGGTGAGTCGCATTACCTCTCGGTCCCACTCAGGGTGTGAGGTGTAGTTGATGACGTCGTGCGCACCCAAGGCCTTAAGCTTGTGGCTCTTGGCATCACTCGAGGTGGTGGCAATGACACGTGCGCCGAACATGCGCGCAAATTGAATGGCAAATACAGAGACACCACCAGAGCCAAGTGTGAGTACAGTGTCTCCAGGCATCAGCGGTCTTTGATCCGTCAGGCAACACCATGCCGTGACTGCGGCGCATGGCAACGTCGCCGCTTCTTGGTAGGAGAGGTGAGTAGGAATATGCACAACGCCTTGCTGGTTGAGCACCACGTACTCGCTGAGCATGCCATCAATGCTGCCACCCATATCTGTCGACAGATGCTCGGCGGCGATGTGTCCACCCATCCATCCTTGAAAAAAAGCACCTGCGACGCGATCACCGATTTTGATACGTTTGACCTCAGCACCGATGGCGACGACTTCGCCCGCGCCATCGGATAAAGGGATGACCCGAGGACGTGGTGGAACACGATAGGCGCCACGCATGACCATGAGATCTCTGTAATTCAGAGCATTAGCACGGACTCGGATGACCACATCGTGCGGGCCTGGTGCCGGATCCGGCTCTGTGCAAAGCACGAGACCATCAAGACTGCCAGTTTGTTCAAGGCGATATGTTTTCATTATTTAGTTCCGTTACTTCCAGTACGGTCATGACAGAATTGCCTGCCGACGTTATACGATTGTCAAAACGTCTTTAACGGGCAGTCTTGGCTTTTGCGGCCAGTTGCCCGGTGCAGCGTAGCCGACAGCCACCAGCATGGCGGGAATCTCTTTGTCGGAGAGATTAAATTCCTTTGCGACGCCAACCGGATCAAAGCCAATCATTGGACCACTGACTAAACCCATCCCTTGCGCAGCGAGCATTAGTGTCATCGCGCCCATCGACGCGGAGCGAAGCGCCTCGTCGCGCTGACGCACTGGATTGCCCTCGTGTCCGTCATAGCCCATTTTGACCCAAGCGTCTGCCATTGATTGCTCAAGCAGTCCCGAGGCCACTGAGGGTTTAAGCGCATTCGCCAGACCTTTATGTGCTTCAAGCTTGCCGCAGACGATAAAGGTCACGCTTGCATCCACAATTTTTTGTTGCCCGTACGCCACGGCTTTTAAACGCTCTTTGGCCGCGATGGATTGCACGGCGATAAAGCGCCAGTTCTGAAAATTAAAAGCAGTCGGTGCACGCGTTGCCAACCCCACCAACTCTTCGATCTGTGCTGCAGTGAGTGTTTGAGTCGGATCGAACATATTTGCAGAAATACGTTGCTCAATCGCGTGCTGAATCGTCATGGTCATATTGAAACTTTCTAAAAAAGGGAATGGTTGGATCGTTAAAAGTGCGAGTATTTATTGAAGCGCCCGTGCCAAAAGGACTGCAGTGTGCGTCGCCTGAGCATCGGCGCCATCTTGGATTTGATGACGACAGCTTGTGCCATCGGCAACAACCACTGCACCCTCTGCACGATTTCTGACGGCGGGTAAGAGCGACAGTTCAGCCATCGCCATTGAGGCTGCATGATGCTCGGCCTCATAGCCAAAGCTACCGGCCATGCCACAGCAAGATGATTCGATCGTAGAGACTTTCAGTCCTGGGATCCAACTCAATACGGTCTGTACAGGAGTCAAGGCATCGAACGCTTTTTGATGACAATGTCCGTGCAACAGAGCGGTATCGGTTTCGATCGCCCGCAACTCAAGCGCAAATCGACCTGCCTGATGTTCTCTGACTAAAAACTCTTCAAACAAAAATGCATGCTTGGCGAGTGCACGGGCTTGATCGCCGTAACCGTAGTCGAGAAATTCGTCGCGAAGGGTCAGTAAACATGATGGCTCCAAGCCCACAATCGCCACGCCACGATTGACAAAGGGAAGTAGCGCGTCGAGTGTGCGTTTGGCTTCCTCTTTAGCCTGCTCCACCATGCCGGCCGATAAGAACGTTCGGCCGCAACATAAAGGCCGTTCACCCGCCTGCTGGTTGAGATGGACGGTGTAGCCCGCAGCCTGCAAGACTTGTTGAGCTGCTTTGGCGTTTTCTGTGTCGATATAGTTGTTAAACGTATCGACAAAAAGTAAGACTTCTTTACCTGAGGCGAGATCGACATTCGTTGAGTTAGAGACCTGTTGGGTGTGGGTCTGTTTGCTCAGAAAGCTTGTTTTAAAACGTGGCAGTGATCGCTCTGTCGCCAGGCCCAGGACGCGCTTAGTCATAGATCCCAGTAGAGGCGTGTGTTCGAGCGCACTCAGCAAGCCTCCCATGCGACTCGCGACCCCAGCATAGCGAGGCATATAGGCAATCAGTCGCTCACGCAAGGTGGTGCCATGTCGTTGTGCCCAGGCGGCTTTTGCTTCGATTTTCATCTTAGCCATGTCAACGCCGGTCGGACAATCGCGCTTGCAACCCTTACAGGACACGCATAAATCAAGCGTTTCCTTGACTTCAATGCTGGCCAGTCCCTCGGTCCCAAGCTGACCTGACAGGGCCAGTCGAAGCGTGTTGGCGCGCCCGCGCGTGAGGTGTTGTTCGTCTTTCGTGATGCGATAGCTTGGACACATGGTGCCCGCATCAAACTTGCGGCAGTGACCGTTGTTGTTACACATCTCAATCGCTGAAGCCAGGCCACCGCTTGCATCGACGCCTGTGCCGGGTGCTGTTTCCACACCCGTGAGCGGATCACGCAGCACGTTCCAGGCAGACCAATCCAGAGCGGTCGGTGTCGAGGCGACGGTGTAGCCAGGTGCAAAACGGAAGTTGCTTCGATCATCCATTTTTGGTGGATGAATCATTTTGTTCGGGCTGAAGTGATTGTCGGGATCAAAGAGTGTTTTGATCTCTGCAAAAGCTTGATGGATGCGAGGACCATATTGCCAAGATACCCACTCACCACGACAGAGTCCGTCGCCGTGCTCACCAGAGAGCGCACCTTTGTATTCACGGACGAGCGCTGCGGTTTCTTCGGCGATTGCACGCATCTGCGCTGCGCCATCGCGACGCATGTCGAGGATGGGACGCACATGGAGTGTGCCGACGCTGGCGTGTGCGTACCACGTGCCTTCGGTACCGTAACGATTAAAGACTTCGGTCAGGCGACTGGTGTAGTCTGCCAAATGCTCAAGCGGGACGGCACAGTCCTCAACGAAGGAAACCGGTTTGCCATCACCTTTCATACTCATCATGATGTTCAAGCCTGCTTTGCGAACATCCCAGAGGGCCTTTTGCGCTTTGGCCTCTGGCATTTTGACGACACAATTTGGCAGCCCTAAATCCCCGAGTAACATGTCGAGGTCATTAAGTTTTTTAATCAGTGCCGCTTGATCTTCACCTGCGAATTCGACCAGCAAAATCGCAGCCGGTGATCCGACGAGCGCCTTTTCGATGACGGGTCGGAACGCAGGATTTTCCATGGCGAGGTTGATCATCGTCCGGTCTACCAACTCGACCGCAGTCGGTTTGAGTTTGACCAAATGCTGTGCGGATTCCATTGCTTTATAAAAGCTCTCGAAATTCACCACGCCGAGTGTTTTGTGTTCGGGCAAGGGGGACAACTTGAGCGTGATCTGTCGGCTATACGCGAGCGTGCCTTCAGAGCCTACGAGTAAATGGGCGAGATTCGCGACACCGTCATCGGTATAGGCACGTGGGTTTTGACAGTCAAACAAATCGAGGTTGTAGCCCGCGACTCTTCGCAAGACCTTGGGGATACGCTCGGCCAGTTCACCGCGTTCGCGGGTGGCAATGGTCTTAAGTGTTTCTAAAATCCCTTGCATCCGTACACCGACGACAGGGGTGTTAAGCGAACCAAAGCGAGCTTGCGTACCGTCTGCCAGCACGGCATCGATCCCCAGCACGTTATGCACCATGTTGCCGTATTCGATGGATCGCGAGCCACAGGAGTTATTACCCGTCATGCCGCCAAGGGTGCATTGCGCACTCGTCGAGACGTCGACAGGAAACCAAAGGCCGTAGGGTTTGAGCCAGGCATTCAAATGATCCAACACGATGCCAGGCTCGACCGTTACAGTGCGCGCCTGTTCGTCGAAATCGATGACGTTGCAGAGCCAACGACTGTTGTCGATGATGAGCGCGTCACCGACCGTCTGACCACACTGGCTCGTGCCCGCACCACGCGATAGGACCGCTACTTTTTGATCGCGCGCGATGTCCAGTGCAATCAAAACATCCGCTTGATCGCGCGGGACCACGACGCCGATCGGCGTCATTTGGTAGATCGAGGCGTCAGTGGAGTAACGCCCGCGACTCGCGCCATCGAACAGCACTTCGCCACGCATCTCCTTCGCGAGGCGTTGTGCCAAGGGAGATTGCGTCGCTGTCGTTGAGGCTGTTCGTGTGGGCGTGAAGTAAACCGGTTTCGGTGCGGTCGAGGATAGGACTGCGCTCATGATGCGTTTGAAAAGTAGTCCATCCCTGCTGTGACACCGCTTGCGGCAAGTTTCACGCCAGAGAGTTTCAGACCCATTTCAACGCCCGCCAGGGTCGCGAGCAGGGTCAGGTCATTGCTGTCGCCCAGGTGACCAATGCGGAACATGCGTCCTTTGAGTTTGCCCAAGCCCGTGCCGAGCGACATATCAAAGCGTTGCTGGATCAGTTTGCGAATGGCATCTGCATCCACGCCGACAGGCGTGATCACGCCTGTCAAAATAGGTGAGTAGACACTAGGGTCTGCGCACTGAATGGGTAAGCCCCAAGCGTTCACAGCCGCGCGAACCCCTGCAGCCCAGCGCTGATGGCGCGCAAAGACGTTTTCCAACCCTTCCTCGGTCAGCATGTCGATTGCCTCAGAAAGGCCATAGAGCAAGTTTGTGCTGGACGTGTAGGGCCAGTAACCGTCCTTGTTCATGTCGACGATTTCGTCCCAAGCCCAGAAGGAGCGGGGTAAGGTGGCTTTCTTAGAGGCCTCAATGGCGCGAGGAGAAATGGCGTTAAAGCTGATCCCGGGGGGCAGCATCAACCCTTTTTGAGAACCACTGATCGAGACATCAATGCCCCATTCGTCATGGCGGAAGTCTGCGCTCGCCAGTCCGGAGATCGTATCGACCATCAGCAGAGCAGGGTGTTTAGCATCGTCGATTGCTTTGCGGACTGCGGCGATATCAGAGGTGACGCCCGTGGACGTTTCATTGTGCACGACACACACGGCTTTAATACTGTGGCTTTTATCCGCCAGCAGACGAGCATGAATCATGTCCGCCTGCACACCGCGGCGCCAGCCAGACGCATTGGGCAGGTGTTCGTCCGCGCCTTGCCAAGACAAAATCTCGGTTTTCAGCCCCATGCGTGTGGCAAGTTTGTTCCAGAGCGCGGCGAACTGTCCCGTCTCGAACATCAAGATGTGATCGCCCGCACTCAGCGTATTGACAAGTGCAGCCTCCCAAGCACCCGTGCCGGAGGCTGGATAAATCACCACAGGATGCTTTGTTTTGAAAATCGTCTTCATCCCCTCCAACACTTTACGACCTAATGCGCCGAATTCAGGTCCGCGGTGATCGATTGTGGGTAGGCTGATCGCACGCAAGATCCGATCCGGCACGGGACTCGGCCCAGGGATTTGCAAAAAATGGCGACCAGTGGGATGAAAGTTAAGCTTAAGCATGTCTGCTCCTGATTGATCATGTTGAGAAAAATACCACATGACGCCTTAGGCTTGTCTTAAAGAGGGTAGTATCTTGTGCAAATAAGCAAAAAGATTCTGGGTGGGGGATGATTCGGTTGCGACACTGGAGGGTGTTAGGTTGCGTTGGACTTTTAATGAGTCTTACGCTGTTGGGTTGCGCCCCTTTTCCTGAGGTGCGTGAACCTGAAAAAGAAACAACTACCGACGCACTGGCGTCCAAGGCGTCTTTTTTAGCACCGGTCGGTGTTTGGCCGACTGACCTTTGGTGGACGGGCTATGGAGACGTTCAACTGGATCAACTGGTGGCTGAGGCACTAGAGCAATCACCCACACTTAAAGTGGCGCAAGCAAGAGTCCGACGTGCGCAGGCCATGACGCAAGTGGCAGGGGCCCCTTTACAGCCAGAAATTGATTTAAACGCGACCGCAGGGTCGCAGAGACTGAGCTACAACTACCTGACGCCCCCCGGCAATGTCGTGCGCGGATGGAATGAGTTTGGTCAGGCCGCACTCAACATCAGCTGGGAGTTGGATTTTTGGGGTAAGTATCGGGCGGGTTTGGCAGGGGCGACCTCAGAATTCGCCGCACGGCAGGCCGAGGAAGCTCAGGCACGCTTAGTGTTGGCGACTGCTGTTGCCTCCGGTTATGCCGAGTTGGCGCGCTTGTTCGCGATGCGAGATGCCGCCGAACGCGCGGTGAGCGTACGTGCAAGGTCTTATTCCCTCTTTGCGGAACGACATCTGCATGGCTTGGAAACACGCGCAAGTGTCCTCGAAGCGCAGGCGAAAGCGTCCCAAGCGCGCACTGAGGTGCTTTTTCTAGATGAGCAAATCGCCTTGCAGCGCAACAGTTTGGCAAGCCTGCTTGGGGCGGGTCCTGATCGTGGGCTGCGTATTCGACGTCCTAATGATCTTTTGCAAAAAAAATTCACCTTGCCGACAGAGCTTGCCGCAGATCTGATCGGTCGGCGACCAGATGTTGTGGCGGCCCGACTGCGTGCACAGTCGCGGTCAAGTTTGGTTGAGCGTAAAGCTGCGGATTTTTATCCTAACGTCAACTTGGCAGCGATGATTGGCTTGCAGTCGTTGGGCTTGGATGTGCTGGGGCAGAGCGGTTCTGTATACGGGAATGTCGGACCGGCCATTTCCTTACCTATTTTTACCGGAGGCCGACTACAGGGTGAGCTGCGGGGAGCACGCGCTGACTTTGATGAAGCCGTCGCGAGTTATAACGAAACACTGATCTATGCGTTTCAAAGTGTGGCGGATGTTGCAACACGTTATCGCGCATTGTCTGCGCAACAGCAAGAAGCGGAACGAGGCTTGCGCGCGGCTTCTGAGGCCAATCAGCTCGCGTTGGGTCGCTACAGAGGGGGCTTATCAAGTTATCTCGATGTGCTGATTTCCGAGGACATCATGTTGGCCAGTCTGCGCGTGGTCACTGAATTAAGTGCTAGAAACTTTATGTTGGACGTCGCACTGGTGCGTGCGCTGGGCGGCGGTTATCAATCCTCACAAACTGCACCGATCCATCTCTCGACAAAATGACTGCACACACTCAAAGAAAACGCTGGTTATGGCGACTGTTACTGGCGACCCTTTTGGTCGCGGCTATAGCTGGCAGCTACTGGTGGTTCATTGGTTCGCGTTTGGTATTGACCGATAATGCCTACACCGCGACAGAGGTGGCCCAAGTTGCCGCTGCGGTGGATGGTACGGTGAGGCACATTCACACGACCGATACGCAAAAAGTGCAAGCGGATGAGGTCCTCGTTGAGCTTGATCCGACCGATGCTCGCTTGGCCTTGATCGAAGCTGAAGCGGAGCTCAATCAGGCTGCCCGACGTGTGGAGGGCTATTTTCTGAATGATCAGATATTGGCGGCACAAGAACAGGCAAGGGATGCAGATCTCAAACGTGTGGCAGCTCAATTGGCAGCAGCACAGGCCGACCGCGATCGTGCGAGTCTTGATTTGAAACGTCGACGGGCACTTGCCGTGTCAGGATCGGTGTCGGCTGACGAATTATCCCGTGCTGAAAATGCGAATCTGACGGCTCAGGCAAGTGTGGCGGCCGCACATGCTGATGTGGCGCTTGCTCAGGCAAACTTGAGCGCATCGCTGGGAACGAGGCGCATGAATCAGGCCTTGATTGAGGGCACCACGCTCGATACTCACCCTGAAGTCCTACTGGCGCGTGCCAAAAAAGATCAAGCCCGGTTGAATCTGGATCGTACGGTGATTCGTGCTCCTGTGGCGGGTGTTGTCGTCAAGCGCCAAGTCCAGCTTGGTCAGCGCGTGCATGCTGGTCTGCCTCTGCTGTCGATTGTTCCCACGGATAAGATCTACGTCAACGCAAACTTTAAAGAGGTGCAGTTAGCGCATGTCAAAATTGGACACCCTGTTGAGTTGACCTCTGACTGGTATGGCAGTGCGGTCAAATATCAGGGGACGGTCGCCGGTTTTTCGGGTGGCTCTGGGGCAAGTTTTGCTGTGATTCCTGCCCAAAATGCAACGGGTAACTGGATCAAAGTCGTGCAGCGCGTGCCGGTGCGCATCAGTCTCGATCCCGCGCAGCTTCAACAGCATCCGCTTGGTGTTGGACTGTCGATGACCGTTCGCATTCGCCTCGATCGTCCCTAGGCCAGGACCATGCGCGCACCGTCGCCTCCGCTTGAAAATTTGCAGCCACTGAAGGGCGGGACGCTCTGGTTTGCCGCCTTTTTGATTGCCAGTGCGAACTTCATGTCTGTGCTCGACATGACAATTGCCAATGTTTCTATCCCCACCATTGCAGGTAGTTTGGGTGTGACGGCGAGCCAAGGGACATGGGTGATTTCTTCGTATGCGGTGGCCGAAGCGATTATTGTCCCGCTGACTGGTTGGCTCGCCTCGCGATTCGGTGCAGTGCGGTCATTTCTTTGGGCGATGGGACTTTTTGGATTGATGTCTGCCTTTTGCGGGTTGGCAACGTCCCTTGAGATGTTGGTCGTGGCGAGAACGTTGCAAGGTCTTGCAGGCGGCCCGCTGATGCCGTTATCACAAACCTTGTTGCTGAGAATTTTTCCCCCAGAGAAGGCGGGTCTGGCGATCATGATTTGGGCGATGACGACGTTGATCGCGCCTGTGATTGGTCCGATTCTCGGGGGTGTGC
>Ga0105050_10000747_pt1 | contig 50128 bp, 44 predicted proteins | sample FRY01_FD_78088 | JGI IMG/M metagenome (GOLD analysis project Ga0105050, IMG submission 78088) | Freshwater microbial communities from Lake Fryxell liftoff mats and glacier meltwater in Antarctica - FRY-01 | ecosystem: Environmental > Aquatic > Freshwater > Ice > Glacier meltwater ...
AAAACAGGAATAAAAAGGAGTAATGATAAAAGATTGAAAACAACAAATAACAGATTGCAAAGCACCACGATGAATGCGGTAGTTTTATATTTAAAAGTATAATTATAAATCTGTCTGTAGTAACTCACAATCCTGCAAAGATACATTTTGTCGCAAGGATAACGAGAAAGCAGGTCAACTATTCTTAGCTTTGCACCATGGGTTCAATTAGACAGAATAAAATTGAAGCAGTAATTCAAGGGGAATTAGCTACTTTTTTTCAACGCAACGCTTCCGAAATTTGTTTAGGAGCGATGGTTACAGTAACAATCGTTCGTGTAACTTCAGACCTTTCTTATGCCAAGTGTTATCTTAGTATTTTTGCCGGACCAGAAAAAGAAGCGGTTCTTAAAAACATTCTTGTAAACAAAGGAAAAATTCGCGGTGAAGTTGGTAGACGTCTGAAAAACATGCGCATGATTCCAGAACTTACTTTCCACATCGACGACTCCGTTGATTACGCAATGAAAATTAGTGAACTTTTAAAAAAGTAAGCGATTAACGTTCCTTTCTACATAGCGCTGAAATACATTCGTTCAGGACGAAAAAAAAATATTATTACGCTTATTTCGCGCATTTCTACCGTTGGTGTTTTTGTTATAACCGCTGCTTTAGTAATTGTTCTTTCAGCCTTTAATGGTATTGAAAAAATGATTGAAACGTTGTACAGTGAATTTGATGCAGATGTAACGATTGTTGCTGCAAAAAGAAAAACGTTCGACGAGCGAGAAATTGATTGGAAAAAACTTCAAGCAATTCCAGAGATTAAAACCTACACAAAAGTCATTGAGGAAATAATTGTGTTGCGGCATGAGAAAAAATGGGTAAACGCCACGTTGGTTGGTCTGGAAGAAAACTATTTGGAAACCATTGAATTAAACAAGCATCTTTGGGCAGGAAAACAGAAGTTTGAAGACCAAAAATCAGGTATTAACTTCGGAATCATTGGCGTAGATTTATTCAAAAAGCTAGACGGAATAATGGGTGAAGATGGTGAAGAGGAACGTTTGATAATTTATGCTCCCAAACGAAACAATAAAATTCGATTAGGTAAAAATCCTTTTTATACGCAACCGGTTTACATTTCGGCAGCGATGAATTACAATAAAGAGGTTAATGAAGATAAATTACTTTGGTCTTTAGCCTCAACTCGTGAATTATTAAATTATTCCAGTGAACTCACCCACATTTATGTTCAAGCGCAAGAAGGGTTTACAAATGATGAAATAAAACAAAAAATCCAAAAAACTTTAGGATCTAATTTTCAAGTAAAAACCAATTTTGAAAAAAATGAACTAATATTTCAAACTAGTAAATCCGAGCGAATAGTAGTAATAATCATAATGATTTTTATCTTTATACTGGCTTCTTTTAATTTAATCGCATCTTTAACAATGCTTTATATTGAAAAAAAGGAAAACATTATAAGTTTAGAAAGTATTGGCTTGAGTAAAAAAGGCGTGTTTCAAATTTTCTTTTTTGAAGGATTATTAATTTCAGGAATTGGCATCGTTGCTGGATTATTTGTCGGCTACTTAGTGTGCTTTTTGCAACTGAAATTTTCCTTATTAGTAATTCCAGGACCCAATATTCCTTTTCCAATAAACATTTCGTTGGGCGACTTTTTTCTCGTCTTAATTTCAGTCAGTATTTTGAGTGTTTTATTCTCTTATTTCCCAACTAAAATCTTGCTAAAAAACAAGTTATCTTAACTTTCAAAAGGATTTCTACTTAAAAGCTTGAAAATTCTAAAATAAAACATGTATATTTGCGCCCAAATTTAAACAGCGTTAGATGTCATCAATTAAAGGAAAAATCTCACAAGTTATCGGTCCAGTAGTGGACGTTCGTTTTGAAAGAGGATCAACTCTACCAAACATTTTTGACGCCCTTGAAGTGTACAGAGTTGATGGAACAAGAGTTGTACTTGAAGTGCAATCACACATTGGAGAAAATGCAATTCGTGCGATTTCTATGGACTCCACAGACGGATTCACACGCGGAATGGAAGTCATTTCTACAGGAACTTCAATAAAAATGCCTATTGGTGAAAAAATCAAAGGACGTTTATTTAACGTAGTTGGTGAAGCGATTGACGGAATAAATGAAGTAAGTAACGAAGGCGGATTACCAATCCACAGAGAAGCACCAAAATTCGACCAATTATCAACTGCAACTGAAATTCTTTTTACAGGAATTAAAGTAATCGACTTAATTGAGCCGTATGCAAAAGGTGGTAAAATCGGTTTATTCGGTGGAGCTGGTGTTGGTAAAACAGTATTAATTCAAGAATTGATTAACAATATCGCTAAAGGTCACGGTGGACTTTCTGTATTTGCAGGAGTTGGTGAGCGCACACGTGAAGGAAATGACCTTCTTCGTGAGATGTTGGAATCAGGAATTATTAAATATGGTGACGACTTTATGCATTCTATGGAAGCAGGAGGTTGGGATCTTTCAAAAATTGACTTGGAAGAAATGAAAGAGTCAAAAGCAACTTTCGTTTTCGGACAGATGAATGAGCCCCCAGGAGCTCGTGCTCGTGTTGCGTTATCTGGATTGACAATTGCAGAATATTTCCGCGATGGTGATGGTGAAGGACAAGGAAAAGACATACTCTTCTTCGTGGATAACATTTTCCGTTTTACGCAAGCAGGTTCTGAGGTATCCGCATTATTAGGTCGTATGCCTTCAGCGGTAGGATACCAACCAACTTTGGCAACAGAGATGGGCGCAATGCAAGAACGTATTACTTCAACAAAAAATGGTTCAATTACATCTGTACAAGCTGTATACGTACCTGCGGATGACTTAACGGATCCAGCGCCGGCAAATACATTTGCACACTTAGATGCAACAACTGTACTTTCACGTAAAATTGCTGAATTAGGAATTTATCCAGCAGTTGATCCATTGGATTCTACTTCAAGAATTTTGACAGCAGAAATCGTTGGTGACGAACATTACAATTGTGCGCAACGTGTAAAAATCACATTACAACGCTACAAAGAATTACAAGATATCATTGCAATCTTAGGTATGGATGAGTTGTCTGAAGAAGACAAAATGATTGTACACAGAGCACGTCGTGTTCAACGTTTCCTTTCTCAACCATTCCATGTAGCTGAGCAATTTACAGGTATCCCTGGAGTTTTAGTGGATGTTCAAGATACAATCAAAGCGTTTAACGACATTTTAGATGGTAAATTTGATAAATATCCTGAAGCAGCTTTCAACCTTAAAGGAGGAATTGAAGATGTAATTGCAGCAGGAGATAAAATGTTAGCTGAAGTTTAAAAAAGAAAAATGAAATTAGAAATAATCACGCCAGAAGGAAGTGTTTTCACTGGGGAGGTAACTGCTGTTACGCTTCCTGGTTTAGATGGTGTATTTCAAGTATTAAATAATCACGCGCCGATAATCTCTAGCTTGAAGCAAGGGGAGGTAAAAGTAGAAGTGGATAGTAAGTTCGACACTACAAAATTGAATGAAAATGTGAAAGTTGATAAAAGCAATATTATTCATGTTGCCATCAAAGGTGGCGTTGCTGAGTTGATAAATAACAAGTTAATCATTCTTGCTGAGTGATTTAAAAAGTGCTGTAATTAAAGGGATTTGGTTATCCATTTCCCTTTTTTTATGTTAAGACATGTTAAGTTCTATCAATTTTTAATTGTTTACACAAGATAGTTTAATTACTTTCGTTCAATTCGTTAGCCAATGGAAGATTTAAAAAGCCTTGTTGATTTAAAAAATATACCAAAACATGTGGCCGTAATAATGGACGGAAACGGACGTTGGGCAAAACAGCAAGGAGAAACGCGTTTATTTGGTCATGCAAATGGCGTTGATTCTGTGAGAGCTACACTCAAGGCTGCACGTGAACTTGGTGTTAAATACCTTACCCTATACGCATTTTCAATAGAAAACTGGAATCGTCCGCAAGAAGAAGTAGAAGGATTAATGGATTTGTTAGTTCATTCAATCACGAATGAAATGGATGAATTAAATGAAAATGGAGTTCAATTAACAGCAATTGGTGATATTGATGGACTTCCTGCAAATTGTGCGGCAAGTTTAAAACAAGCAATGCTTTCAACAAAAAACAATACAGATATTACGCTAATATTAGCTTTAAATTATAGCTCGAGATGGGAAATTAAAAAAGCAATTCAAGCGATTTCAACACAAGTTTCGGAAGGAAAAATAACGAATGAAGAAATTACAGATGAGCTTATTTCTCAGCATTTAACTACACGTGCATTTCCAGATCCAGAATTAATGATTCGCACAAGCGGAGAACATAGAATTAGTAATTTCCTGCTTTGGCAATTAGCTTATGCAGAATTTTACTTTACCGAAACACATTGGCCAGACTTTAGAAGAAACGATTTTATTCAAGCTATTTTAGATTATCAGCATAGAGAACGTAGATTTGGAATGGTTTCTGAACAAATTAATACCAACGAATGAGAGGATTATTAACTGTATTTTTATTTTTTTCCTTTTCGTTGTTTGCGCAAGAAGGACCTATCACGCTGGGTGAAATTGATTTTAGTTACAAGGTTCCAAAAGAATACGAAATTGGACCAATTAAAGTTTTAGGTGCAGAAAACTACGACCATCAAGCAATTAAATTAATCGCTGGTTTGCGCCAAGGTCAAAAAATTACAATTCCTGGAGAACAAATAAATAAAGCCATCAAAAACCTTTGGAACGAAGGCCTTTTTTCCAATATTTCAATTTATGCAGAAAAGGAAATCGCTGGCGTTGTTTACTTGGTGATTGAACTAGCACCACGTCCTAAACTTTCCAAATTCCGTTTCAAGGGTGTAAACAAACGTGAAGCAGACAAATTAAGAGAAGAAATTACACTTTACGCTGGAAAAACAATTACAGAAAATTTAGTTTTCCAGACAGAAAGCAAAATCAGAAGTTATTTTCGTGAAAAGAGTTATTACAACTCTAAGGTTACCATCAATCGATTGAAAGACACTTTAATTAATGATTCGGAAATCTTTTTAATCGACATAAAAAAGGGAGCAAGAATTGGAATTAAGGAAATTGAAATTCTTGGAAGTACCGAAGTCCCGATGTGGAAATTGAAATTGGCAATGAAAGACACCAAGCAAAAATCAATTTTACGTATTTTCAAACGTTCTAAGTTTACGGAAACAACCTACGAAAAAGACAAAATCATAATGCTTGCAAAATTCAATGCCGTTGGATTAAGAGATGCTGCCATTATAAAAGACACTGTTTTTCAATTAGATGAGAAAAATCTTAAAATCTATCTTCAACTTTCCGAGGGAGAAAAATATTTCTTTGGAGATTTAGAATGGACAGGGAATTCTAAATACCGTTCCTCTTTCTTGGATTCAGTCTTAGGAATTAAAAAAGGTGATTTATACAATAAAGCCTTATTTGATCAACGTCTTTATGGAACAGGCGATGGAAGAGATATTTCTTCCTTGTACATGGATAAAGGATATTTGTTTTTCCAATTGATTCCCATTGAAACAAACGTAACTGATAATCATATTAATCATCAAATTAGAATATTAGAAGGCAAAGAAGCACGCATCGGAACAATTACCATCAAGGGAAATACCAAAACGAACGATTTTGTCATTTTACGTGAGATTAGAACAAAACCAGGAGATTTATTCAACAAGGCAGACATCATGCGGACGCAACGTGAATTATCCCAATTGAATTTTTTCAACGAACAAGCATTTCAAGTTAATCCTTTGCCAAATCCCGCAAAAGGAACCGTTGATATTGAGTATATTGTGGAAGAAAAGTCTTCTGATCAAGTCGAGTTATCTGGCGGTTATGGTGGCGCCGGACCACAAGGTTCTGGTAGAATTATCGGCACAATTGGTTTAACTTTCAATAATTTCTCAACACGTAATTTCTTCAAAAAAGATGCTTGGTCTCCCCTTCCTGGTGGCGATGGACAACGTCTTTCTATTCGTGCACAATCCAATGGTAGATTTTACCAAGGTTATAATTTCTCTTTTACAGAACCTTGGTTAGGAGGAAAAAAACCGAATTCACTTTCATTCTGGATTAATAACACGTCACTTTCACAAACAGGTTTAACAAGAAGAAATCCTGCTTACCAAGGACTTTCAATTACAGGTACAGGAATCGGTTTAGGAAGAAGAAAAAAATTCCCAGATGATTACTTTACAGCCTATTATGAATTAAGTTATCAATATTACGATGTTGTTAATGATTCTCGTTTTCCTTTATTCACTGAAGGTTTTGCAAATGATATCGCCTTGAAATACGTGTTGCAAAGAAGCTCTGTAAGCGCACCAATTTACCCGCAAAGTGGTTCAAACTTTACATTTACAGCAAAAGCAACCCTTCCTTATTCTTTAATTGGCGAAGAACAAGATTATGCGACAATGAGCAACAAAGACCGTTACCACTACTTAGAATATTACAAAATTAAATTTACGGGAGAATGGTTTTTACCTTTAACTAATGACAAAAAACTTATTTTAATGCCACGCTTTGGTTTTGGATACATCGGAGCTTATACCAATGCACGAGGAATTACACCTTTTGATCGATTTAATATGGGAGGAAGTGGCCTTTCAGGTGTAAATCAATTAGGTGGTCAAGAAATAATTGCTTTACGAGGATACGAAGACCAAATGATTTCATCCAATGGTGGCGATCCAATCATTGCAAAATACACGCTTGAATTACGCTATCCAATCTCTTTAAATCCTTCAGCAACGTTTTACGCTTTAACTTTCTTGGAAGCTGGAAATACTTATCCAACTTTTGACAAATTCAATCCTTTCAACGTGAAAAGAACAGCTGGAGTTGGAATTCGAGTTTTCTTACCGATGTTTGGTATGCTCGGTTTAGATTACGGTTTAGGATTCGATAAATTGGATTTTTGGTCAAAAGGATTTGGTTCCGCGTCAGACAATTCAGTCGAATCCAAAGGATTTTATCCCAAACTTAGTTTTTCTATCGGTATGAATCTTGGAGAATTGTGATGACTTGTGTTGCAATAAATTTGTATCTTCGCCGTTCCTTAAAAACAAATTTTTTAGCATGTTAAAGTTTTTTTTGGTTCTGTCTTTAGTTTTTGGCATGCGAATTGCAAATGCCCAAACGTACGCATTCATTGATTCAGATTATATTTTGAAAAATGTTCCGGAATATGTAGAGGCAAAAGACAAACTAGATAAAATGGCGGAGCGATGGACGAAAGAAATTGAAGAACGTTACACTGTTATTAAAACTAAAAAAAGCAACTTCGAACGAGAAGAAGTTTTATTACCAACGGAAGAAAAGGCAAAAAGAAAATCAGAGATTGAAAAACTGGAAAAAGAAGCAATTGATTTGCAGACCCAACATTTCAGTTCAACAGGAGACTATTTTCAAAAAAGACAGGAATTAGTAAAACCAATACAAGACAGAATTATGACTGCCATGAAAAAAGTTGCTAAAAGAGATGGCTACTCATTTGTTTTTGACAAAGCCAACCAAAGCAACTTGATTTACGCAGAAAAAGAAGCTGACATCAGCAATGATGTGTTAGAAGCAATGGGAATAGATAAATAATTAATAAATTAACAAAGTAAACAATGAAGAACCTTTTATTTTTAGTGACAATTTTTATGAGCTTAAGTGTTTTTAGCCAAACTAAAATCGGACACGTTAATTCTCAAAAATTATTAGACACAATGCAATCACGTAAAACAGCTATGAAAAAATTAGATGATTTTAGAGCTGAAGGCATCAAAGAATTACAAGAAATGCAAAAAGCATTTGAAACGGCTTACATTAAATTTGAGGCTACTTCTAAGGATATGTCTCCCGTTTTGTTGAAAATGGAACAAGATAAATTGATGAAAAAACAACAAGATATCGAAACACGTCAAAATGAATTAGAACAAGGTCTACAAATCTATAATGAAGAATTAAACAAACCAATTTTAGATCGTATTCAAAAAGCAATTGAAATAGTTGCGGACAGAAAAAAATTGAGTTATGTAATTGATGAAACTGCTGCACTTTACTTTAAAGGTGGTATTGACTGTACTCCTGAAGCTTTAGTTGAAGTAATAAAATTAGATTTAGAATCAATTAAATAATTAAAAGTGATTTGATAAATTACAAAGGCAATCCGAAAAGGTTGCCTTTTTTTGTAGCTTTGAAATATGAATAATAAAAGTCCGATTGGTGTTTTTGATTCTGGATATGGTGGTCTAACTGTTTTGAGCGAAATACTTAAACGCTTACCACAATACGATTACATTTATTTTGGTGATAACGGCAGGGCTCCTTATGGAAATCGTTCGTTTGATGTGGTGTATAAATTCACGTTGGAAGCAGTCAACTTTTTATTTTCTCAAGGTTGTGAACTTGTAATTCTTGCCTGTAACACAGCCTCTGCAAAAGCGCTAAGAACAATTCAACAAAATGATTTGCCACAAATGGATAATGCTAAACGTGTGCTAGGTGTTATCCGAGCAAGCACCGAAGAAATAGAATCATTAACGACCTCAAATCACGTTGGAATTTTAGGAACGAATGGAACAATTCAATCCAACTCGTATGTTATTGAATTAAAAAAGTTTGCTCCAAACATTCAAATAATCCAGCATGCCTGTCCTCTGTGGGTGCCATTGATTGAGAATAATAGCCATGATTCAATTCCAGGAAAAATGTTTGTAAAAGAAGATGTGGAAAGATTATTAATCCAAGATGATAAGATAGATACAATCATTTTAGCATGTACCCACTACCCTATTCTGCAAGAATATATTCAAGAATTAGTTGGCCCGAAAATTAAAGTAGTTGCACAAGGTCCAATTGTTGCAAAAAAACTAGAAACTTACCTTTCTGTTCATGCTGAAATTGAAACTAGAATTAGTAAAAACGGAACTTGTAAGTTTTTTACTTCTGAAAATAAGGATGTTTTTAACAGTAAAGCAAATCAATTTATGAATCTTTCAATTGATTCAGAACACGTTCACTTTAGTTAAAAAACTTGTGAAATACTGTAATCAAAGAATTACAAATACTTAGAATTCAAATTTTCCAGGATTTTAGCTTGAATTTTTTTAAACAATTCAGGATTTTGCGCATAAAAATCAAAACTTTTTGAAAATTGCTTTTCATTAATTTCTAGCTTTTTAAACAGCATTTCAACAGATGAGTCTAAAGCTTCTTTATACACACCAGGACTTCCATGTTTTGTCTGATAATAGTTTTCCAAAAGCATAACCTCTTGTAACACATGCGTCATTTTTTCTTCACTTAAAATGTCACCGTGACTTTTACTTGAGTTACAAGAAAAAAGGAAAGCTAAAAACAGACATGGAAGAAAGATTTTCATCAAAATTTAGACTTTAAAAGTCAATCTTTCTCCTACACGAATTTCTTGAATTTGTCCATTTGTCCAAACAAGATTTCCATTCACGAAAGTGGAATCGATACTGTGTGAAAAAACTTCCCCTTCAAAAGGTGACCAACCACATTTATATAAACATTGTTCTTTTGTAACAACTGTAGGTTTAGTTGGATCGACTATTACTAAATCTGCTTTAAAACCTTCACGAATAAAACCTCTATTTTCAATTCTGAATAAAATTGCGGGTGAATGTGCCGTTTTTTCAACCAATCGTTCCAAGGAAATTATGCCTTGTTTAGATTTTTCTAATAAAGCAATTAGCGCATGCTGAACCAATGGCCCACCAGAGGGAGACTTTGTATAAACTTGATTTTTTTCCTCTAATGTATGCGGCGCATGATCTGTTGCTATCACATCAATTCTATCGTCCAACAAACCTTCCCAAAGCACTTTTCTATCTTCAGCAGACTTAACCGCAGGATTCCATTTTATTAGACTTCCCTTTGTTGCATAATCTTCATCTGAAAACCAAAGGTGATGAACACAAACTTCAGCTGTAATTTGTTTTTGTTCTAATGGAATTTTATTAGTAAATAAATCCACTTCTTTTGCGGTAGAAATATGGAAAACGTGCAATCTCGCACCTGTTCTTTTTGCTAAATCAATAACTTTAACTGTCGATTTGTAACATGCTTCAACGCTTCTAATTTCAGGGTGAAATTTAACAGGAATATCGTCTCCGTATTGAGCTTTAAATCTCTCAAGGTTATTTTTAACAGTAGTTTCATCTTCACTATGAACTGCGATTAGCAGGTTTGTGTTGGAAAAAATACGTTCTAATGATTTTGAACTATCTACAAGCATGTCGCCTGTAGATGAACCTAGGAATAATTTTAAGCCAGCAACATTTCTTGGGTTTGTTTTTAAAATTTCTTCCAAATTATTATTGGTTCCTCCCATCATAAAGGAATAATTTGCGTATGAAGTTTTGGAAGCTATTTGATATTTTTCTTCCAATATTTCTTGTGTCACGGCATTTGGAACGGTATTCGGTTGCTCAATAAAAGAAGTAATTCCACCAGCCACAGCAGCACGAGATTCAGTTGCGATATTCGCTTTATGTGTCAATCCTGGCTCCCGAAAATGAACTTGATCATCGATAAAACCTGGAAGTATGTATTTTCCTTCTAGGTTTATTTCAGTATAATTTTCTGTGATAGAAAGTGCAGTTCCAATTTTTTCAATCAAGCCATTTTTTAAGAAAACATCACCATAAAATCGCTTTCCTTCATTAATGATTAAACCATTCCTCAACAAGTAATTCATAACTTCATTTTTTTCATTTTCCAAACACCCCAAAAAGCTTCTTTAAAAATTCCTGAGCTCATTTTTGATTCACCATAGAGCCTATCTATGAAAGTTATTGGTATTTCTTTGACTTTAAAACCGTGTTTTAGAGCTGCGTATTTCATGCAAACTTGAAAAGCATAGCCTTTGAATGTAACATTATCAATTAGGATGGTTTCCAGCACTTTCCTTTTGTAACATTTAAAACCAGCAGTTGTATCTTTAATTGAAATCCAGAGGATCAAACGAACATAAACGCTTGCAAAATAAGACATTAAAATACGTTTCATGGGCCAGTTTTTCACTTTTCCACCAGTTACATAACGTGAACCGATTACCAAATCTGCTCCATCAAGACACGTTTTCCGTAATCTTACCAAATCTTTGGGATCATGCGAAAAATCACAATCCATTTCGACGATTAAGGGGTATTTTTTTGCAATTGCCCACTTGAATCCATGAATGTAAGCTGTTCCAAGACCTTGTTTTTCAAGTCGTTCTTCTAAATAAATTCGATTGGGATAAAGTGCTTGTAATTCCTTGATTTTTTTTGCTGTGCCATCAGGTGAGTTATCGTCAATAAAAAGCAAGTCAAAAGTTTCAGGCAGAGCAAAGATAGCGTCTACTATTTTATCAACGTTTTCGAGCTCGTTGTAGGTGGGGATTATTACAATAGTATCTGAAGTCATAGATGCAGAACGAAATTAAGTAATTAACTCCATTTTAACCTATAATATTTCCTTTTTACAGAAATTTATGAAATTAATAGTAACGAATTTTACCCTAATTAAAGGTGCTATAACCGATTATTTTGAATCGATTATAGCACCTTTAATGAAATAATCATCTCAAAAGTTGCGACAATTTCACCATTGGTATTTTTTGCAATTACATTTACTTTATCGTTAACTCTTTCTCCGGTTGCAGCGCTTTTTTCTAAAGCCGCTTTAACAATATTTCCTTGATTGCTTTCAAAAAAAGTGTCACTTTCTGCACGTTTTAAAAATTGAGCGTTCATTCCTTTGAAAGCAAAAGATATCTTCTTTCCTTCCTTTTCCGCGAAATAAAAAGCTTGTAATCCTCCAGCAATATCAGCCCCAATTGCTAAAGCTCCAAAATACATTGAGTTTAAATGGTTTTTGGTTCTACGACGCAATTTAATTTTTAATAGAATTCGTTCATCGCTTATTTCTATTAACTTAGGACTTACAAAATGCAACAATGGTATTTTAATAAAACCCAATAGAAACATTTTCCATCTCATACTCTTCAGTGATACTTCTTTCATAATTTACCCTCCAGTTAATTTTTTTATTTCATGTAATTTAATCAACGCTTCCACAGGCGTCAAGGTATTTATATCTATGCTTATTAATTCTTCGTGGATGTTTTCCAAAACAGGATCATTTAATTGGAAGAAACTCAACTGCATGTTTGCAGAATCGTTCAACACTTCCTTAGTTGTTTTTTTACCTTTTGAACTAGCACCAACATTTGCATGGGAACTTTCTAAATCTTTCAAAACTTGCTCGGCACGTTTCACTACAAAATTCGGCATTCCAGCCATTCGAGCTACATGAATTCCAAATGAATGTGCACTTCCTCCTGGAACTAATTTACGTAAAAACAATACTTTTTTACCCAATTCTTTCACCGAAACGTTGAAGTTTTTAATGCGTTCAAATCGCTTATGCATTTCATTCAATTCATGGTAATGCGTTGCAAACAAAGTTTTACTTTTTGCCTTCGGATTCTCGTGCAAAAATTCAGCAATTGCCCAAGCTATCGAAATTCCGTCGTAAGTACTTGTTCCACGCCCAATTTCGTCTAATAAAATCAAACTTCGGTCGGAAATATTGTTCAAAATACTTGCTGTTTCGTTCATTTCCACCATGAATGTTGATTCTCCTGAAGAAATATTGTCAGAAGCACCAACCCTAGTAAATATTTTATCGACTAAGCCAATTGACGCGCTGTCAGCTGGAACAAACGACCCCATCTGTGCCATTAAAACAATTAAGGCAGTTTGGCGTAAAATTGCACTTTTACCACTCATATTTGGACCAGTAATCATAATAATTTGCTGACTATTATTATTTAGAAAGACATCATTTGCAATGTACTCTTCTCCCAAAGTCAAGCGTTTTTCAATTACGGGATGACGTCCATTTTTTATATCCAATACTAAACTATCATTGATTTCTGGACGATTGTATTTGTTTTCTAAAGCAACTTGTGAAAAAGAAAATAAGCAATCCAATCTGCCAATTACCGTAGCATTGTGTTGAATGGGTTGAATATAGTCCGACATTCCAATCACTAAATCTTGAAATAATCGTGCTTCAATAGCATATATTTTTTCCTCTGCACCGAGAATTTTACTTTCATATTCTTTCAGTTCTTCAGTAATGTATCGCTCCGCATTTACCAATGTTTGCTTACGAATCCAAAGTTCTGGTACTTTGTCTTTGTGTGTGTTACGCACTTCGATGTAATAGCCGAAAACATTATTGAAGGAAACTTTCAAACTAGGAATTCCAGTTTGTTCAGCTTCTCGCTGTTGTAAACGTTCTAGGTAATCTTTACCATTCAACGATATTTCACGTAAATCATCCAACTCTTGTTGAAATCCGGCGCGAATTACAAATCCCTTGCCTATTTGACCTGCTGGTTCATCGCACAATGTAGTTTCAATTAGCTGAATCAGCGTGTCACAAGCGTTCAATTGCTCCATCATTTTGTTCAAGGAAGCTATCTTATTGTCTTGCAACAAACTTTTAATTGGCTGGATTTGCAACAACGTTCGACGCAAGTGCATGACTTCTTTTGGATTCACTTTTCCAACAGCGACTTTAGAGATCAAGCGTTCTAAATCGCCGATTTCACGCAAACGCTGTCCTAATTCAAAAGAAATATCCTCGTTTTTCGTTAGGTACTCGACAACATCTAAACGCTCATTGATAGGTTTTTCATCTTTCAATGGCAATACCATCCAACGTTTCATCATTCGTCCCCCCATTGGTGTGTAGGTTTTATCGAGAATGTCAGCGAGTGTTTTGGCATTTTCATTAGTAGAATAAACCAACTCCAGGTTACGAATGGTAAAACGATCAAGCCACACGTATTTTTCTTCTTCAATGCGAGAAATAGCTGTGATATGTCCCAATTTCTGGTGTTGATTCTCATTCAAATAATGAAAAACTGCTCCAGCAGCAACGATTGCTAAAGACAGACTTTCAATTCCAAAACCCTTTAACGAGTTGGTACCGAAATGTTTATTTAAGTTTTCATTTGCGTACTCATTGGTAAAAATCCAATCTTCTAAACGAAAAGTATAATGGTTTTCTCCAAATTGACTTTGAAAATCTTTGTTTCTGTTTTTTTGAAAAATGATTTCGCTTGGTACAAAACCGCTAATCAATTTGTCAATGTACTCTCTATTGCCTTCTGCCACTAAAAATTCACCTGTAGAAACGTCTAAAAATGCCACACCGATGTCCTCTTTTCCAAAATGAAGGGCACACAAAAAGTTGTTTTTTCCTTGCTCAAGTACTTGGTCATTAAACGAAACTCCAGGTGTCACTAATTCTGTAACTCCTCGTTTTACAATTGTTTTTGTCATTTTTGGATCTTCCAACTGATCGCAAATAGCCACACGTTGACCTGCGCGCACCAATTTAGGCAAATACGTATCCAGAGAATGATATGGAAAACCTGCCAATTCAATTTCAGCGTTAGTTCCGTTTTTACGTTTTGTTAGAATAATTCCTAAAATTTTTGACGTTTTGATAGCGTCTTCGCGAAAAGTTTCATAGAAATCGCCCACACGAAACAACAACAAAGCTTCTGGATGACGTGCTTTAATTTGATTGTACTGTTTCATTAACGGAGTTTCCGCTACACCTTTATCATCAAAAGTTTTCGCCAAGGGAATTAATTTTAAAATTGAAATCTAAAATTAAGTTTTTTTTCATAAATTTTAGACGAACATAGTAAAAAGGGGTTGAAATTTATTTGAAATGTGTTGTAAAAATTAGCCGAATTCAAATAACGACCGAAAAAAAATAATGAGATTATTAATCAAATTGACTAAAATCAAAAAGTTATTCGCAAATCTTTAATCGCATTAGAACAACGACTGCTCTTCAATTTTTCATTGACTTTAAGTCTAAAAAGCTGATAGTAAGAAATTTGAACCGATATAAAGTCAACTTAAATACTTATAGAGTAAGATGATTCGTTGAATGTATTCAACTTACCGCTTGTCTATTATCAAATTATTTTTCTGAATCTTTATCAAACTGAAACAGCCACTCATACAATTCATCAGTTCTGAAAACACGTTCTAAATCACCATGATTTGCCCCTGAAACAATCGTAAATTTTAGGTTTTCGCTCGTGCAAGCTTTAATGGCATTCACCATCTTTTGCGACTCACTTAAAGGCACTGCTTCATCTCTATTTCCATGTTGAATCCAGACCGGAATAGTGGATAATGCAGCTCCATCTTTTGGATTTCCACCACCACACAAAGCAACTGCGGCTGTCACAATTTCAGGATAAGCACCCGCAAAACCTAGGGTTCCATAGGCTCCCAAACTCATTCCTGCAACATAAATTCTGCTTGTGTCTGTATCAAAAGCACGTTGTACAAATTGCAATACAGAAAGGATTTTTTCTGGTTCCCATGATTTTCCTGCTGGTACTTGTGGTGCAATTACGATAGCTGGAATAGATCTACCTTTATCAATTTCGTGGATAACTCCATATTTTCGAACTAAGTCCAAATTACTTCCCGAAAGACTTCTGCCATGTAAAAAAATCAAAATTGGCGGGTTATTTTTTAATATACTGTCTGCTGGTAAATGCAACCAAAAAGGATAATCAGCTTGACTATAAATGGGTTGTAATTGTGCTTTACTTATAAATTGTAAACTCAAAAATAAGAAAAGAAACAGGCTTTTTTTCATTGGGAGCTAAATTACTATCATTAGCTAAAAGCGTGTAGATTAGTTGTTCACATGAACTTAAAGTTGCAAACAAAGTTGAATTAAAAGACAAAAAACTCGTCTTCTATTTTCAAATTTTGGTGGAAAATCTTGTGTAAATTTAAAGCCCTTCTATGGGTTCGGTGTCTATTAGTTCTATCGTTTCACGTTTTTTTAAAAGGTAACCAATTCCAAAACCTCCACCAATTCCAAAACCTGTTGAAGCAATTTTACGTGTTTCTATAAATAGATTTGCAGTCATATTGTTTGAAAATGAGTAAGAAACCTTTGTCCCAAACGACAAGGCATATTTGAGTTGGCTGTAATTTTCTTTGCGATTAAAAACCCAATCGATTCCTAAAACGTTTGCGTAAGGTGCCACATCCCAATGGTAACCAATTGGAAAATGATAACTCACTCCATCGGGACAAATCGTTAATAATAGACCAGCAATTGCACCTAAATATCCAAAATTAAATGGGTTATTATCGTTGTTATCCCAATCACTGTTGTCAGAAATACCAGAAATCAAACCAATAATAAACAAAGGTGGTCCTGCCAAAGAACCAATTGAAGCATGAATATGAGAATACCCATTCGAACGATATTGATATTCCAAATTATAGTTCAGTCCTATTTTTGGTTTGACCATCCATTCCATACTTCCACCGATATTGAAATAATTGTTTTTGTCTATCATTCCAGCGCTTGCCTTACCATAAACATGAAAACGATATTGATTGAATTGCGCAGTAGCAATAAATGTATTTAAATACAAAAACAGGAAGAAAAGAAAAACCTTCATGATTAAAAACTACAAAAAATTAAAAAATAGAACCTTTAAAAAATAACTTAATTCCCTGGTTTATAAATTCTTTCAGCGTTTTTAAAAATCGTTTCCCTATCTAGAGTCATTACTTTGGTTTGTTGCTTTACCCACAATTTTAATTGGTCGGTGTAATGCTTGCTTTCTGGATGTGCCGACGCACCAAAATTCGCTAAAGTCTCAATTCTTGCAACGCCCTTTTTATCATATTCTACGATCATTGTGTAAGTGTCGCCTACAAAACCTTCATATTTACCATCACTTTCTCTTTTTTTACCATAGTTGGCGGCTAAAGCATCTGGAAATCCTGGCATTGGATACTCTTCCTTCCCCCTTCGGATTACTTGAATGTCTTTTAAAGGAACTTTTGTGGTTTTAAAGTATTTCAATAAATGTGCTTTTGTGTTCATAACGGCTTCTACCAATAAAGGCTCGTCTAAATCAACTCCCTCAATAAAATTTTCAACACCAGCGTGCTTTTTATTAAAAATATAATCTAAAGTAACCATGAAATAAGTTGCAGCAATCGACTCTGGTTTTGCAATTTTGTCCCAAGCCTGCATTTCTAGTAATATGTCTTTAATTTCAGGATATTTCATTGCGTCGACCGAATAAATTGCCCCAATCGATCTTAAAAAATTTCCGTCTTTTGGATATTGATTGTCAAATTTAATTCGCTTCATATCATCAAAATTAATTCGTTCTTTTTCTTCAATCAATTCCATGAAACGCAAACTTCTGTTATTGTCACCCGTTCGGTAATCCATGTGGTCGTCCCAGTTTCCTTTTTGCATTTTCTCAAACTCGCAAGTCGCACTATAAGGGGTATTATTCATGTTGAAAACGTAGCCACATTCCGGATTTTTAATTTGAGGTAACTCTTCTTGCTTGTAAAATTCTGTCCAAACGGCTTTTGATGTATTTCCTGGAACGACTTTGCTCCATTCGTAATTAGTAGCTCTTTTGGGTACAATTCCATTATCAATGTACATCAAATTTTGTTCTTTGTCTGCATAAACAATATTAAAACGAGGCAGTGCATTCATTTTCAAAGCATCGTAAAATTCCTCGTAATTTTTAGACTTACACATCTTCCACCACTGTTCACCAGTTCTAAATTCGTTCATCGCCCCCCAACGCAAAGAGAAAAAGTCACCGCCCGGAGACTCTAATGTTGGACCAATTATGCTTTGGTAAAACTTTTTCTTAACAGTAATCGCAGGCAACCATTTTGCAATTTTAACTTTCAACTTTGCTTTTTGAGGTGTCAAATCTTTAAAAGCACCATCAAATTCATACTGCAATTTATTTTTTGGATTCATCTTCAATTTGTAAGTGTCCACCAAATCGTATTTATTCCAAGTGTGCGACCAACCTAAATTCTCATTCGTTCCTACAAAAACACTTGTGCCACCGTGAAACAAAGCGCCCAAAACATTCATTCCTTCACCGCTTACTAAATGCGCTTCATACCAGGAAAATAATCCTTCAAACTTCACGTGAGGATTCACAACCAAAATTGGGTTTCCGTTTTCGGACTTCAGATTATTAATAGCAAATGCATTGGAAGCAAAAGTTACACCAAGCGTGTCGTATTTACCTTCCGTAACTTCCTTCAATTGGTTTTGAAGCGCTGTAATCAATGCGCCAACATAGTGGAAAGTTGCAATGGCATCAATTGGCGTAATTGGAAATGCTTTTTTCACCTTCACTTCTTTTGGATTTGCCGCTGCATAATCGTTGATTCCTTTACAGTATCCTTTCAAATACACTTTAAATTCGGGACTTATGTCTTTTTCATAACGCAATTTTGCTTGTTCCGCAGAGCCTAAAAATTGCACTACAAAGTCCATTACGGCACCTTTTTTTCCTTTCCACATTCCCAACATCCCTTTTGCTGGAAACATATTTTCTTGAATCGTTCTAAAGTCATCTTCTGAGTTTGCCCAAGCTAAACCGTAAGCAACATCGCAATCTTTTTCGCCGTATATATGTGGCACACCCCATTCATCCCTGACAATTGTAACGTGTTCTTTGTAATTTCTTTCTTGAGAAAAAACACTCAGCGAATTGAGTAAAATAATTAGTAAACTTAATGTAATTGAATTACTAAAGGACAAACGATTCTGTGTCATAAAAAATAAAATTAGGTGCTTGCTTAAAGTTAAAAATTAAATTTTACCTGAACCTCTTTTTATTACAGTCGGTTTAAAAAAAAGATGAAAATAAAGCTAATCCACAACAGAAAGGAAAATCACATCTACCACCTAAAAAAATTACAACCGTTACCAAATTATCGTTTACTAACGCGTACAATCCATCCACTTGAGCGTTAACCCTCATTTTCTGTATCTAAACCACTAAAAAAAACAACTAAATAATTTATTTAACTTATATTGTATGCCGTCTCTTACAAATGGATGTAATTTAGAACCCTTTATATCTTCAATTAAAAAAAATGATTTCCAAATATCAATTAGAAGTATTAAATTCAATCGAACATAATGTGAGTGAATTTATAGATGACAAAATGAATCTTCCTGAAAAATCGTGGCAACCAACTGATTTCCTCCCTGATTTTTCCTCGGCAGATTTTCCTGAAACGGTTAAAACATTACAAGAAAGAATGGCGAATTTACCTGACTCCGTCCTTGTTTCATTAATTGGAAATATGATTACAGAGGAGGCTTTGCCAAGTTATCAAACATTTTTTAACCTATTAGAAGGTGTGAATGAAGAGCGAAATGTGGCAAGTTTACGTCCATGGGTTCGTTGGTCAAGATTGTGGACAGCTGAAGAAAATCGTCACGGTGATTTGCTTAATAAATACTTGTACCTCAGCGGTCGTGTGGACATGAAAGCAGTCGAAAAAACAATACAACAATTATTATATAACGGTGTCGATTTGCAAACAGGAGGAGATCCTTACCAAGGTTTGATTTATACTTCTTTTCAAGAACGAGCAACTAAAATTTCACACGTTAATACAGGGAAATTAGCTAGTAAATCTGGAGATTCTGTTTTGACCAAAATCTGCAATACCATCGCTGGTGAAGAAGCTTTACATGAACGAGCTTACAAGTTTTTTATGAGTAAGATTATTGAAATTGATCCGAATGGAGGAATTGATGCTTTTCTTACGATGATGAAAAAGAAAATCGTTATGCCAGCCAGTTTAATGGATTTCGGAACAAACAAAAATCAATATTTGAATTATACGAATATCACCCAAAAAATTGGCGTTTACACAAGTTTAGATTATGCCAATATTGTAGATCATTTGGTAAACCACTGGGGAATCGATAAGTTACAAGAATTAAACGAACAAGGCAAAAAAGCACAAGATTATTTATCGACACTTGCTCAACGCTATTATCGCATGGCAGAACGCTTACAAGAACCGGAAGAAGCTCAATTGGTTTGGTTGAATCGTTGAAAGTAAGTTGAACCTATTCTAATCAAGCTTGAAATCTTCATTATTGAATGAAAATAATTTTACTTGTTGGCTATTTACATTTCACTGCATTTTACCGTTTGGAATTAATGAAACATGTATTACTTTGTTTCTAAAATTGGCTTTATCTGTTTCTGAATTTAACTCAGAAAATTGTTTCTAACCTCATTTAAAGTAAAGCGTTCTGAAAGTAAATCAAAACGATACATGCTTATAGTGTAAACATCTATACGTTTTTAATTTAATGGCCATTTTGTTTTGAAGGGGAAAAATCATTAACTGCTTGTTTTTTTAGTTCTATGTTGACCTTCCAAGCAAAAAATGCGAGGTAAGCAAAACACACAACTCCAACAAAATAAGAGTATTGAATTCCTAAAATAGTATCAGAAGCCAATGCTCCCTGAACAGTTGAAATAAATCCTCCTCCCATAATCATCATAATCAATAAGCTAGAGGCAGTGTTTGTCTTTTCACCTAGGCCTGCAATTCCTAATGTGAAAATACACGGCCAAAGCGTACTACAGAATAGGCCAACAGAGATAAATGCAAAAACACTTGTCATACCAGAGGCAAAAATTCCAATAAGCAAACCAATTATTCCTAATATTGAATAGATTATTATTTGCTTTACTGGATTGCCGTCACTGAATTTATCCGCAGCAATTAGCACTAGAACAATTCCTAAGTAAGGATAAAAAACATCTAATTTGTTGCCTGCTAAATAATTAACTAAAAGAAAAATTCCAAAAGCAACAAAAGGTAGAATTACACCAAGAATAGATTTTTGACCTTTAGAAATGTTAAAAGCACCAGCAGCTGATGTCCATCTACCTATCATTAAGCTTGCCCAGAAAAGGGAAACATAAGGCGCAACAGCGTTTTCAGGCGTCCCTAATTTTTGCCTCATAAACTCTGGTAAATTACTAGCCGTTGAAACCTCTACTCCTACATACAAGAATATGGCAATCATTCCCAAAATTACTTGTGGATATTTTAATGTTTCAAGAATATTTCCTGCGCCCTTTTCTAAAGAATTTGTCTCTTCACTTAATCGATCTGGAACAGAAGAAAATTTAATGATGATTGCAGCTATAAGAAAAGCTACACCTAAAATTAAATAAGGTGTTTGAACTGCCTGCAGATTAAGTTCTGTTGCACCTGAAACACCTCCAAAAATAGCAAACGAAACAATCACAGGGCCAATTGTAGTTCCAACGTTATTAATTCCACCAGCCAAACTTAAACGAATATTTCCTTTTTCAGGGTCTCCCATTTGAATTGCTAGTGGATTGGCTGCAATTTGCTGTAAAGAAAAACCTAAACCAACAATGAATAACCCTAAAATTAATAAAATAAAAGATGCATTATTTGAAGCTGGTATGAATAATAAAGTTCCTGCAGCTGAAATAATGAGGCCCAAAGCTAGGCCATTTCTATATCCTATTAAATTTAAAATATCTTTCTTAAGAATGGAGGAAATTGCAAAATAGAGCAAAGAACCAACCGTATAAGCTACATAAAAAGCAAAAGAAATTAATTGGGATTGCAGTTGCGATAAATCTAGAGCTTTTTTGAAAACTGGAATTAAAATATCATTACTAGCAGCAACGAAACCCCAGAAAAAAAAGATAGATATGAGTGTGGCAAAAGCGCCAATATTTGTTTTTTGCACAGTTAAAAATTTAAAATTAGTGTCCAAATTACAATAATTAAAAAATTTAGCTCACTTTCTGTACTTTATTTTTTTCTTGTAATTCAATTCCAACTAATTTTTTTGCCGTTTTAACGATTGCATTTTTGTCGAATCCACAATCTGCCCAAAGCTCTTCTTGTGTTCCATGGTGAATGTATTCATCAGGAATTCCTAAACGAGTAATTTGCGCTGAATATCCTTGATCAGCCATAAATTCAACTACAGCAGAACCGAATCCACCCATTAAACACCCGTCTTCAACTGTGATTACTTTTTTAAATTTAGTGAAAACTTCATGTAACATGACCTCATCAATTGGCTTCACAAAACGCATATCATAATGCGCAACTGAAATTCCAATTTCTTTTAACTCATCGATTGCTTCTTGTGCAAAATTTCCTGGATGACCAATTGTTAAAATAGCGATATCTTCACCATTTGAAACTTTTCGTCCAGTTCCTACTTTAATTTCTTTAAAAGGTGTTTTCCATTCTGTCATCACACCATTTCCTCGTGGGTAACGAATCGAAAAAGGCCCTTTGTTTTCTAATTGAGCTGTGTACATTAAATTTCTCAATTCCTCTTCATTCATTGGAGCGGAAACAATCATGTTTGGGATACAACGCATATACGCCAAATCATAAGCTCCGTGATGAGTTGCTCCATCAGCACCAACTATACCACCCCTATCTAAGCAGAAAACTACATTCAGATTTTGAATAGCTACATCGTGCAAAACTTGATCAAATGCGCGTTGCATGAAGGTAGAATAGATATTACAAAATGGAACTAGTCCTTGCGTCGCCATTCCTGCACTAAACGTTACAGCGTGTTGTTCTGCTATTCCAACATCAAAACTCCTGGCTGGCATTGCTTCCATCATAATGTTCAATGAACAACCAGATGGCATTGCAGGGGTTACCCCCATTATTTTGTCATTTTTCTCCGCTAATTCAACAATTGAATGACCGAAAACATCTTGATATTTTGGTGGTTGCGGTGATTTTGGAATCACTTTTACAATTTCACCTGTTTCTTTATTAAAAACACCCGGAGCGTGCCATTTAGTTGGATTTCCTTCTTCAGAGAATTTATAACCAGCACCTTTGCGTGTGATACAATGCAAAATTTTAGGACCAGGAATATCTTTTAGATCTTCCATTACTTTTGCCAAACCGATTACATCTTGACCATCAACAGGGCCAAAATAACGGAAATTTAGCGATTCAAATAAATTACTTTGTTTTAATAAACTTCCTTTTAGAGCTTGAGAAACTTTAGAAGCAATTGTTTGCGCGTCCGGACCGAATTTGGATATTTTACCTAATAATTTCCAAACGTCTTCTTTCACTTTATTGTAAGTGTGTGAAGTTGTAATGTCTGTTAAATATTCTTTTAAAGCGCCTACGTTTGGATCGATTGACATGCAATTATCATTCAAAACTACCAATAAATTTGCGTCTTTTTCAAAACCGCCGTGGTTCAAGCCTTCAAAAGCTAAACCCGCTGTCATTGCACCGTCACCAATAACTGCAATATGTTGACGGTTTTTTAGACCTTTGTACCGGTTTGCAACTGCCATGCCCAAAGCTGCAGAAATAGAAGTTGAAGAATGTCCAACACCAAAGGTATCATACTCACTTTCTGAACGTTTTGGAAAACCAGATATACCTCCTTTAATTCTATTAGTATGAAATTGAGCTCTTCTTCCTGTTAAGATTTTGTGACCATAAGCTTGATGTCCAACGTCCCAAACTAACTGATCTTCTGGAGTATTAAAAACATAATGCAAGGCAACTGAAAGTTCAACAACACCAAGGCTTGCGCCAAAATGACTGTTTCCAATTTCCGAAATCACATCGACGATGTATTGACGAAGCTCGTTTGAAACTTGTGGTAAATCTTCCATTGAGAACTTTTCTCTTAAATCTTTCGGAAACTCGATTTGTTCCAAAAATGGACCAGCTTTGTAAGGTGTCATAGGCAATATTAGTGCAAAAATAAATTAATTACAAGTCTTAAACTAACAATCTTACTATTAAAAAGTTCGTTCACTTAAATAGGCTTTCAAAAACCCTTTTCGTTCTACTAAAAACACAAAAGAAACGTAAACAAAAATCAGGGTGTTTTGAGCTATAAATTGATTGATAAATGCATCAAAGGAAAAAAGTGATGCGAGGTAAAAGAGTCCCAGAGCGCCTCCTATGTAAGCAATAAATTTTTTGGTGTTATATGGAATTGGGTAATACCGCTGTCCTAGAATATAGGAAGCAATCATTTGCAAAGCATAAACTAGAAGGGTTGCCCAAGCACTTGCCATATAACCATATTTCGGAATGTAAATAACGTTGACTAAAACGGTAATTAACGCTCCACCAATTGCGATGTAAGCTCCAAATTTTGTTTTTCCACTCAATTTATACCAAATACTTTGATTGTAATAAATTCCTAAAAAGACATTTGCAAGCAAGAGAATTGGGACTACTTGTAAACCTACCCAATAATTTTCGTTGCGAATAAACTGCTTGAAAATGTCAATGTTTAAAGATACAGTTAAGAATACCAAACATACAAAAGCAATAAACAAATTCATGACTTTTACATAAATCAAATTCCTATTTTCATTTTTCATTTGGGCAAAGAAAAAAGGTTCTGCCGCATAGCGATAAGCTTGTAAAATTATTGTAACAAGCATGGCTAATTTATAACATGCACTGTAGATTCCTACTTGATATTCAGCTTCATGCAGCGAACCAGGGACTAATGGATCATAGATAATTTGTTTCAATAAAATACGATCTATTGTTTCGTTTATTATTCCTGCAAAACCAGCAATAATTAACGGAAAAGCGTAAATTAGCATGGATTTTGTTAATTGCCAATCAAAGGTTAAGTTCAATTTTAGGAAAGAATTAAACAAAAACAACGGCTTAATTAAAGAAGCACAAAGATTTGCAATTAGAATAAACAAAACCCCTTCTTCTGGTCTTGTGGCATCAAAAAGATATAGCATAAACAATAAATTCAAAGCTATATTGACTAAGATTGATGAAAACTGAATTGTAGCAAAACGTAAGGCTTTTTCTTCACCTCTTAATTTAGCAAGTGGTAAAGCTGTGATTGCATCAATTCCTACAATCACACCAAGTAAAATGATGTATTCATTGTGGCCTTCATACAACATGAAAGTTGCAATGTCATTATTGAAATAAAGTAGAATTAAGAAAAACAAGCAATTTATTCCAATGACCATCAGTAAGCCATTATTAAACAGTTTGTCTTTGTTTTCGGTATTTTGTAAAAATCGAAAATAGGTGGTTTCTATTCCGAAAGTCAATAATACAATCAAGAATGCTACCCAAGCATAGAGTTCAGAAACTACACCATAATCCGCAGGATCAGCAAAAACGTATGTGTAAAGCGGAACGAGTAAATAATTCAACAAGCGACCAACAATGGAAGATAATCCATACACTGCGGTTTGACCCAATAATCGCTTGATTGGATTAGCCATTTACACTCTAAAGTTTGCTTTGCGTTTTTCTATAAAAGCGGTTGTTCCTTCTTTGAACTCCACAGAACCAAAGCATTTTCCAAATTCTTCTATTTCAGCTTCAAAACCATTAACTCCATCTACAAATCCAGCATTCACTGCACGAATTGCAGAAGCGATAGCGATTGGCGAGTTTTGTAAGATTTTAGTAGCTATTTCTTCGCATTTCGCTAATAATTCTGTTGGTTCAACTACATGGTTTACCAAGCCCCATTGCAATGCTTCATCAGCCTTAATCATTCCTGCTGTGAAAATTAATTCATTTGCTTTTCCTTTACCAACAAGTTGTGCTAAACGTTGCGTACCGCCATATCCAGGGATCACGCCCAAGGAAACTTCTGGTAAACCCATGCGTGCATTACTTGATGCAACTCTAATATGCGCTGCCATTGCTAATTCCAAACCCCCTCCAAGTGCAAAACCATTTACTGCAGCAATTACGGGTGTTGTTAATTGTTCAACAAAATTAAACAAGGTTGTATGGCCGTTCATTGCAAGTTCTCCTGCTTGCGAAATCGTGAAATGTGCAAATTCTTTAATGTCAGCACCTGCAACAAAAGCTTTTTCTCCACTTCCAGTTAAGATAATTGCACCAATCTCTTTTTTTGAATCAGCAGCCTTTAAAGCAATGTGTAATTCAGCGATTGTTTCTTTGTTTAAAGCATTTAATTGCGAAGGACGATTGATTGTTATAAATGCAATTCCGCCTTTCTCTTCGACTAATAAGTTTTGATACATACAATTATTTTATTGGCTAAAGTTAAGTAGATTGATAGAAAGCAATACCTTAAAGGAGAAAAAAACTTTTATTCAATTTCAGGTCTAAATAGCGTTTTGATTGAGCCTAAATCTTGGCTCCACTCTTTTCTTGTGTCAGCATTAAATGTGATTTGTAAAAAAGTTGCTGTTTTGAGATGAATATTCTCGCCTGCGTAATAACTAGCCAGTTCTGAAAGTCCTTCATTGTGTCCAATAATTAATAAATCTTGATCGCTTTCTGAATTCCATATTAGCTGATTTATTTCATTTAGAGAAGCAAGGTAAAGTTCGTTTTTAAATTCAATATTTTCGGAAGGGAAATTAGAATCTATTGCCGCTATTGTTTGCTTGGTTCTTTCTGCGTCTGAACACCATATATCAACAGCTTGAAAGTCAAATGATGCAATAAAATCATTGAGAATCCGAGCTTGGTTTTTCCCTTTTTCCGCTAATTTTCTGTCGAAATCCTTTCCTGAAATTGATTGTTTTTCAGTTTTTGCGTGTCTTATAAGAAATAAATTCACAAAATTGTGTTTTTAAGCAAGTAGTTGCCAATTTTATGAATATAAGGAGAATTTAAGCTATTCTCCAAAAGAACGAGGTGTTCGATTCGATGACAATCTGTTCCAATAAAATCAAATTCTCCAGCGTCTATTAATCTTTCTGCTTGTTTTTTTATGTCCGGACCGTAATGCCCAAAAAGTGAGTTGATATTAATTTGAATATTTATCCCTTTTTGTCTCCATTCTACAGCTCGATCTATTTTTCCAAGATAATACATGTAACGTTCGAAATGTGCAACCACGGGACGATAGCCACGCGATTGCAATTCGAAAAACATTTGATCAATATATTGCGGAGGTGAATGAAAAGCAAACTCTAATAAAACATAGTTATCACCAAAAGTTAATAAGTCTTTTGCTTTAATTTTGGCAATAAAGGTTTCATCAAAATAATATTCTGCGGCTGCATCAATTTCAATGGTTAAGCCTACTTTTTTAATTTCAGCCCTTACTTCTTCTAAACCCGCTAAAATATTTTCAGAGGTATTCGGAAAACTATCCGACATTACATGCGGAGTAGTTATAACTTTTTTATAGCCAAGGTCTTGGAATTTGGCTAACATGGCTATGGTTTGATCCATGGTTTGAGAGCCGTCATCAATTCCTGGGATTAGATGACTGTGAATATCAACTTTGAACCTTGATAAATCAAATGGTTGTAATACTTCTTTTTTCTTCTGAAAAAAACTAAAAACACCCATTAGACTTTCCTGTTTGAATACATTTTTTGGTAATACTCTTTATAATCTCCACTTGTGATTCTATTCACCCATTCTGAATTGTTTAAATACCAATCCACCGTTTTTTCTAATCCAACTTCAAAAGTAATAGATGGAGTCCAGCCTAATTCTTGTTCTAATTTAGAAGCATCAATTGCATAACGCTTATCATGCCCAGCACGATCTACTACATAGGTAATTAATCTTTCAGACTCACCCTCTTCCCTATCTAATTTCCTGTCTAACATTTTACACAAGAAAAGAACTAGTTCAATATTAGTCCATTCATTTAATCCGCCAACATTATAAGATTCGCCCACTCTTCCCAAGTGAAAAATTCTGTCAATCGCGCTAGCATGGTCTTCTACCCATAACCAATCGCGTATATTGTCCCCTTTTCCATAAACAGGTAAAGGTTTGCTGTTTCTAATATTATCAATCATTAATGGAATCAACTTTTCAGGAAAGTGATGACTTCCATAATTATTAGAACAGTTAGACATTTTTATTGGTAAACCATAAGTATGATAAAACGCCATCACAAAATGATCTGAAGATGCCTTCGATGCTGAATATGGACTCCTTGGGTCATAGGATGTTTCCTCTGTAAATAATCCTTCGTCTCCTAAACTCCCATAAACTTCGTCAGTAGAGACGTGGTGAAAAACATGATTTTCTTCCTTACCCCAATTATCTTTAGCAGCTTGCAAGAGGTTTACAGTTCCAACAACGTTAGTCATTACAAAATCCATCGGTCCTTCAATAGAACGATCAACGTGTGATTCTGCTGCGAGGTGAATGACATCCGTAATTTGATGTTTTTTAAACACAACTTTAACTGCCTCTGCATCAACTATGTCCACTTTTTCAAAAACATAATTAGGAAGATTTTCAACATCAGTTAAGTTGGATAAATTTCCAGCGTATGTCAACTTATCAAGGTTCACAATTAAATAATCAGGATAATTGTTTAGAAATCTCCTAACAAGATGGGAGCCGATAAAACCGGCTCCTCCTGTGATAAGTACTTTTTTGGTAAAATTATTCATGTTATAGACTCCAATATTCTAAGTCTTTAATTTTTCCTTTGTAAATACCTTTAACATCTACAAAAACACCTTTGCCTTCTTTCAATAAACCTTTGAAATAAGATTCATCCAAACCAGCGTATTCTCTATGGTTTACTGCAACAATAATTGCATCGTAATCATTACCTGCTTCTTTCACTAAGCCAATATTGTATTCGTGTAACATTTCAGCATTATCAGCATGGGGATCAATTAAATCTACATGAACATCAAACGACAACAATTCATTTACAACATCAATAACTTTAGAGTTTCTAATATCACTTACGTCTTCTTTAAATGTTGCTCCCATAATTAAGAACTTTGAAGATTGAATATGTTTTCCTTGCTTGATTACTTTTTTAACCGTTTGGTCAGCAATGTACGCGCCCATTGAATCGTTTACATTTCTACCTGCCATAATTACTTGAGCATGGTATCCAGCTTGTAAAGCCTTGTGCGTTAAATAGTACGGGTCAACACCAATACAGTGACCACCAACTAATCCTGGAGAGAATTTTAAGAAATTCCATTTTGTTCCAGCAGCTTCTAATACATCAAACGTATTAATTTTTAATTTATTGAAAATGATTGATAACTCATTGATCAACGCAATATTTAAATCACGTTGCGTGTTTTCAATAATTTTTGCAGCCTCAGCTACTTTAATAGTTGGTGCACGGTGAACACCAGCAGTAACAACCAACTCATACGTTTTAGCTATTTGTTCTAATGATTCAGCACAACATCCTGATGCTACTTTGATTACATTTTGTAATGTGTGTTCTTTGTCTCCTGGATTAATTCTTTCAGGAGAATAACCAACTTTGAAATCATCTTTGAATTTTAATCCAGAAAGTTGCTCTAAAATTGGAATACAATCATCTTCTGTACAACCAGGATAAACAGTTGATTCGTAAACAACATAATCTCCTGCCTTCAAGACTTGACCAACAGTTCTTGAAGCCCCTAAAAGCGGTTTCAAATCTGGTAAATTTTGTTCATCAATTGGTGTTGGAACTGCAACTATAAAAAACTGAACGTCCTTTAAATCGTCAATATTTGCTGTAAATTCAATGTCACAGCCATCAAAAGCAGACGCTTCCAATTCATTACTTGGATCGATGTTGTTCTTCATTAAATCAACACGAGCTTGGTTGATGTCAAAACCGACCACTTTTATTTTTCTTGCGAATTCCAAGGCAATAGGTAAACCTACATAACCCAAACCAATTACTGCCAATTTCGCATCATGATTGACAAGTCTGTCGTAAATTAATTTACTCATTTTGTTTTTTATTTTATATAAATTACTTGTTCATTTCTTACTTTATAGATTCTTTCGATAATATCTACCACTTTTAGGCCTTCTAAGGCGTTGGTTGTTGGAGATGTTCTTCCTTTCAATGTGTCGATTACATTAGAAATCACATAATTATGATTGGCTGCCGAACCTTTATAAGGGCCGTAATCATTTGCTGGATTAGACTCTTTTAAAACAGGCATTTCATATCCAACAATGTTACACACTTCTACTTCGTTCATATATTGACCACCGATTTTTACGCTTCCATTTTTACCAATAATCGTCATTGAAGATTCTAAGTTCTGATCTGCAACTGCTGTAGAATAATTAATACAACCCATTCCACCATTGATAAAATCAAAACACACTAGGCCTGAATCCTCAAAATCTGTTAATTCTTGGTGATTAAAATCGCCAAATTTACCTTGAATATTGTCTATATCGCCAAAAAGCCAATACATAATATCAATAAAATGAGAAAACTGAGTAAAAAGTGTTCCCCCGTCTAAATCTTTAGTCCCTTTCCAACCACCGGCTTTATAATACCGAGCATCACGATTCCAATAACAGTTCAACTGAACCATGTAAATATCACCCAAAAGTTTGTCTGTAATGACAGATTTTATCCATTCTGACGGTGGAGAATATCTGTTTTGCATCACGCAAAAAACTTGCTTTGAAACTTGTAAAGCTTTAAATATTAATTTTTCGCAACTTTCTTTTGTTAAACCCATTGGTTTTTCACAAACAACATGTTTTTTTGCTTCTAATGCTTTTAACGATTGTTCAGCATGCAAACCATTTGGTGTACAAACATTTACCACGTCGAACTCTAGACCACTTGCTAATAACTCTTCTATTGAATTAAAAAACGGAACGTTAAAATCTGTTACATTACATTCTTCAATTGTTCGAATATCAACGATTGCAACTAATTCTCCCTCGGCATCTCTGCGTATCATTTCTGCATGACGCTTACCAATGTGGCCGGCACCAACTACAGCAAAACGTATTTTTTTATTATTTGACATTATTTAATTTTTGTAACGTTATTGTTTTCTAATTTATATTCTTGATTGCTTTCAGGGCAAATTGCGATTCCGTTTACGTCAAACTCCAAGCGATGACCAAACTCGCTCATCCATCCGATTTGTCTTGCTGGATTCCCAACAACTAACGCATAAGGAGCAATGTGTTTTGTAACAACTGAACCTGCGCCAACGAAAGCATATTCACCGATATCGTGACCACAAACTATCGTTGCATTTGCTCCTATACTTGCCCCCTTTTTAACGGTAGTTTTAGAATATTGTCCTCTTCTGTTGACTCCACTTCTTGGATTATTAACATTCGTGAAAACCATAGAAGGACCTAGGAAAACGTCATCTTCACAAATAACACCTGTGTATAATGAAACGTTATTTTGAACTTTTACGTTATTACCTAAAATGACATCGGGAGAAACTACAACATTTTGACCAATGTTACAGTTTTCACCTAAAGTACAGTTTGACATTACATGGGAAAAATGCCAAATCTTTGTTCCCTTTCCAATTATGCAACCTTCATCTACGATTGCTGTTTCATGTGAGTAGTAGTCCATAGTTATTTGAGTATAAATTTATCAAAATTATTGTGTTCGGTTGCAATTAGCTCGTCTTGTGTTAGTTTTTTAAAATAGGCAAAGGTTCTTTTTAAGCCTTCTTCTCTATCAACTTTTGGCTCCCAACCTAAAATTTCCCTTGCCTTGGAAATATCGGGTCTTCTTTGTTTTGGATCATCAACGGGTAAATCTTTATAAATTACCTGTTGAGTTGTGCCTGTCAATTTTATTATTTCCTCTGCAAATTGAGAAATTGTAATCTCATCTGGATTACCAATATTCACAGGTGAAGAATAATCACTATTCAATAAACGAACAATTCCTTCCACTAAATCATCGACATAACAGAAAGATCTTGTTTGGGAACCATCCCCAAAAATGGTTAAGTCCTCACCCCTTAAAGCTTGACCAATAAAAGCAGGTAAAACTCTTCCGTCGTTGAGTCGCATTCTTGGTCCATACGTATTGAAAATTCTAACGATTCTTGTTTCCAATCCATGAAAAGTGTGATATGCCATGGTCATAGCCTCCTGAAATCTTTTTGCCTCATCGTAAACTCCACGTGGACCAACAGGGTTAACATTTCCCCAATATTCTTCTGGTTGTGGGTGCACACTTGGATCGCCATATACCTCAGAAGTTGAGGCAATCAATAATCTTGCATTTTTTGCTTTTGCTAATCCTAAACAATTATGAATACCTAAAGATCCAACTTTCAACGTTTGAATTGGTATTTTCAAGTAATCGATTGGGCTTGCTGGTGATGCAAAATGAAGAATATAATCTAGTTTTCCCGGAATATGTATGAACTTAGAAACGTCCTGATGATAAAATTCAAAATGCTCAAGTTTAAATAAATGCTCAATATTTTTTAATCTACCCGTTATTAAATTATCCATTCCAATTACGTGGTAACCATCGTTTATAAAGCGATCACATAAATGAGACCCTAAAAATCCTGCAGCACCAGTTATTAAAATGGTTTTCATTGGATGAATCAATTATTTAAATATTCAGCAACTGCATTTGTAATGTACTCCAACTGCTCTTCTTGCATTTCAGTATGAATAGGCAAAGAAATTACTCTTTCTGTCAACCAATCTGTTGTAGGTAACTTAGTATCTGCGCTTCCAAAACTTGCAAACATGTTTTGACGATGGGCAGGAATTGGATAATAAATCATTGAAGGAACATCTTTAGAAGCTAAATATTCGTTTAGACCATCCCTGTTGTGTCCTTCCAAAATCAAAGTGTATTGGTGAAACACATGTTTAGAATCGTCAGCTCTAAATGGAATTTTGACTCCTTTCATTGTTCCAAAAAATGCATCGTAATAATCAGCCACCGCTCTTCTAGCATCAATATAATTATCTAATTGACGCAATTTAATTCGCAAAACCGCTGCTTGAATGGTATCCAAACGTGAATTACAACCAACAACTTCATGGTGGTATTTCACACTTTGACCATGATTGGCAATCATTTTAATTTTTTGAGCTAATTCTGAATCATTTGTGAAAATCGCACCTCCGTCACCATAACATCCTAAGTTTTTGGAAGGAAAGAAAGAAGTGCAACCAATATGACCAATTGTGCCTGTTTTCACAACTGATCCATTCGTTAAATGATAATTAGAACCAATTGCCTGTGCATTATCTTCGATAACAAAAAGATTGTGTTTCGATGCAATTTCCATGATTGCGTTCATGTTTGCTGCCTGTCCATATAAATGAACTGGAACAATTGCTTTCGTTTTTGACGTGATTGATTTTTCAAGCTCGTTTACATCAATACAAAATGTTTCTTTATCAACTTCTACAAAAACAGGAATTAAGCCTAAAAGTGCAATAACTTCTGTTGTGGCAATATAGGTAAAAGAAGGTGTGATTACTTCGTCTCCAGCTTTCAAACCTAAAGCCATCATTGCAATTTGAAGCGCATCAGTTCCGTTTGCACACGGAATAACGTGCTTTACATTTAAATATTCTTCTAAATCTTTTTGAAAACCTGCTACTTCAGGGCCATTTATAAAATATGCATTTCCGATAACTTCTAATATTGCTTTATCGATAGATGGTTTAATCTTCTCATATTGAGACGATAAATCAACCATTTGAATTTTTTTCATTTAACTTTTTTTAAGAGCCCAAATTTACACAAAATCGAAATATGATAAAATTATTTTTACAATACAATTCAATCTAAAAGTCGGAGTTATTACTTTCAAATAATAATACTCCTAATTATCACCTACATTTCACTATTTTTGAAGTATGAATAGATTAGTTTTTAGTTTATTTCTTATTCATTCGTTGGTTTCAAATGCCCAACGAAATGTCAAAGATTCAACAATTAGTTCACCACTTATTGGAGTGCACTACGGTGGAAACTGGACTTCTGGCGATTTGTCAGATCGTTATGGTTACTTAAACCATTTAGGAATTAGCGCAGGTTATAAAACGAACCAAAACTGGTATTATGGTCTAGACGCCAATTTTATGTTCGGTAATCAAAATCGTATGACTGGACTTTTTGATGAATTGGTTGATGATAATGGGAATATTACAGACATAAATGGAGACATTGCAAATGTGTTAGTTTACCCACGTGGTATAAATGTAAATGCTTCCTTTGGTAAATTGTTTCCTGTTTTAAGCCCAAATTCTAATTCTGGAATTCTCATTCACGCTGGTGTTGGATATTTGTTGCATCGTTTACGAATTGAAACAAGCGAACAAGTGGTACCTCAAATTGAGTTAGATTACAAAAAAGGCTATGATCGCTTAACAATGGGTGTGAATTTTCATCAATTTATTGGGTATTCCTTTCTTTCCAACTCCGGAGCATATAATTTTTATGGTGGGTTTTATGTACAAGAAGGGTTGACCAAAAATCAACGTACTGTTTTCTTCGACCAACCTGAAATTCCTGTTTCCACCAAAACAAGAATCGATATTCAATATGGTTTTAGGATAGGTTGGTATATTCCTTTTTACAAGCGTCAACCCAAAGAATATTACTTCGATTAATGAAATGGGTTTATTCTTTTGCGCTTATTCTCTATGGTTTAGTAATTCGTTTTGCCAGCGTTTTTAATCCAAAAGCAAAGGAATGGATTGTTGGGCGGAACGATTGGCAAAGTCAATTGACGGATTTGCCTTCTTCGGTGGTTTGGTTTCACTGCGCATCTTTGGGAGAATTTGATCAAGGTTTGCCTGTAATGTGGGAATTAAAAAAGAAGAATCCTAATTGTTATATGTTAGTCACTTTTTTTTCTCCTTCAGGAATGAATCATTTTCACAAACGCAAACACTGTGTTGATAAAGCTGTTTATTTACCATTGGATACACCGATGAATGCACGCAAATTTATTCAGTTAGTTCAGCCTAAACTGGTAGTTTTTGTGAAATATGAATTTTGGGCGAACTACATTTTTGAATTAAAAACGCAAAAAATTCAATTGATTTCAATCGCAACAATTTTAAGACCAACACAAATTTATTTTCAATTTTATGGTGGGTTTTTTAGGAAAATTCTTCAATCTTTTGATTTCTTTTATGTTCAAAATAAAGAAACCAGCTTTTTATTAAAATCTATTGGAATAGGAAAAATAAAAGTTGTTGGCGACACACGATTTGACAATGTTATAGCCAATAAGTTGAACTTTGAATCAAAACAAAAAAGTGAGGCTGATACAATCTTTAAACAGTTTTTATCTGGAAATAAAGCAATTATTTTTGGGAGTAGTTGGGAGGATGAAGAGCGCATTTTAGTTGAAAGTTTAGCTGAATTGAAAAACGAGAAAATTATTATTGCTCCTCATTCAGTTAATGAAAACAATTGTCAACGTTTAATGCAATTATTTGGTAAAAGGGCTATTCGATTTACAAAATTTGAAGACTTTTCCAATCAATCTATTCTTATTTTAGATACGATTGGTCATTTGTCTTCTGCTTACTATTACGGAAAGGTAGCTTTTGTTGGTGGTGGATTTTCTGGTCAATTACACAATATTCTTGAACCAGCAGTTTTTGGTCTTCCATTGTTTTTTGGACCCAAACATACGAAGTTTCCTGAGGCTGCTATTTTTTGTGAGGAAGGTTTTGCTTTTGATGTAGATTCAGTACAATTGTTTTTAAAAAAATTAGCTTTTGTTGAAGAAAATAAAGTTGTTCTTTCCCAAAAAGCAATTGGTTTTATTGAAAAACAAAAAGGAGTTGCTGAAAGAATTGTAAACGATTTGAAATTTCCCTAACTTTCTTTAGAGTCTATAAAAATTGTTACCGGACCGTCATTTATTAAAGCTATTTTCATGTCTGCGCCAAATTCTCCTTCGAGCACTTTTCCCTCGAAATTGCTTTTGGTTTTCTCAATGAAATAGCGGTAAAGTGGAATTGCTTGTTCAGGTCTAGCAGCTTTAATATAACTCGGACGGTTTCCTTTTTTTGTCGCTGCATGAAGCGTAAATTGACTCACAATCAATAAGTCGCCTTTTACGTCCGAAAGTGACAAGTTCATTTTTCCTTCCGAATCAGAAAAAATCCGTAAATTGATTAGTTTTTGAATTAAATAGTCTGCTTCAACTGTGGTGTCTTCCGATTCAATTCCTAAAAGTACTAAAAACCCAATGGAAATTGCGTTTTTTAGTTTACCGTCAATCTTTACAGATGCTTCACTAACTCGCTGAATGACAATTCGCATTAGAATTCACTTCTTCGGTAAGGGTCACTACTGTCTTCTAACATTAACTGCACATAACTTTGATAACGTGAAGGCGAAATATCTTCCAACTCAACCGCGGCTTTAACAGCGCAATTAGGTTCGTTTAAGTGCAGACAATTATGGAATTTACATTCCCCTATTAGTTTACGCATTTCCGGGAAATAATGTGCGTAATGTTCTTTTTCTAAATCAATCACTCCAAAAGCTCGAATTCCAGGTGTGTCAATTATGTAACCACCTGATTGAAGTTGATGCATCTCAGCAAAAGTAGTTGTATGTTTTCCTTGTTCATGGAAAGTCGATATTTCACCCGTGCGTAAATCCAAAGAGGAATCTAAGGAATTTACCAAGGTAGTCTTCCCCACGCCACTATTTCCAGAAATCATAACTTGCTTTCCTTGAATTGCTTTACGTAAAAACAAAATGTCTTCCTCTTTTTGAGCAGATATTGGGTAGCAAGCGTAACCAATCTTACTATAAATGGCTGTTAAACCTTCTAAAAGTAATTGTTCTTCTTCTCCATATAAATCGACTTTATTGAACAAGATACTTGTTGGAATTCGGAAAGATTCTGCAGAAACTAAAAAACGATCGATAAAAGCAATTTGCGTAACGGGTGATTTTAGCGTAACGACCAAATACGCATGATCCACATTAGCAGCTAAAATTTGCATTTGCTTACTTAAATTGGTGGATTTTCTTACGATATAATTTACCCGTGGAAGAATGGATTTAATAGTAAAATCTTCTTGGTTGTTATTTAGGTTTGATTCTCCTTTTATGATTTCAACTCGATCGCCAGCCGCAATTGGATTCGTCGTTTTCAAACCCTCAAGGCGCAGTTTTCCGCGAATAGTTGCTTTGATAATTTGACCGTTATCTAAGGCTAAATTATACCATTTTCCAGTAGATTTTAAAACAAGTCCTTGCATAAATTAGAACAACCAACGAACAATATCATTACCGTTTGCATAAACCATTAAACTTAGTAACAGAATGATACCAACGTATTGAGCATATTCTAATACTTTTTGCGGTGCTTCTTTACCTGTTATCATTTCATAAAGTAAAAACACCACGTGACCGCCATCCAACGCTGGGATTGGCAAGATGTTCATAAATGCTAAAATAATTGAGAGTAAAGCCGTATTCAACCAAAATAATTGCCAGTTCCAAACAGGGGGAAACATATTTCCGATAGAGGCAAATCCTCCCAAAGATGAAGCGCCTTTTTTGGTAAAGACAAATTTAAATTGTGCAACATAATCTGTTAATGTATTGCTTCCATAACGAAAACCAACAGACACACTTTCACCAAAACTATATTTTATTGTTTTGATTGCCGCTGAATCTAGGATTATTTTTGCTTGTGTTTGAAATCCAATTGTACCATCCGCTTTAACATTTGAAACAATTTCAAGTGTATCTTTACCTCTTAAAACTTCAAGTGTGGCTTTCTTTCCTTTTACAGCATATAAACTTGATTGTAAATCATCAAAATAAACCAATGGGCGATTGTTTACAGAAAGAAGAATGTCGTTTTCTTTCAGTTTTGCTTCCTCAGCTGGCGAACCTTTAACGATTTCTTGTACTTTATTTGCCTTTGAGCGTAAAGAAAATGCAGGCAACGCTCCCGCCTGAAATAATTCCGTATCAATATTTTCAGGCAAAACAATTACCTTAGTGCTTCCATCTGGACGTTGAACCTTCAATGTTCTTCCATCACGCAACAAAATTTCCTTATTCAGCTCGTCAATACTAGCAACTTTTTCTCCTTCAAGCTCAATTACCTTGTCACCAGAATTTAAATCGTATTTTTCTAAGTAAGGGTGAATACTCATTCCACTTTTCAAATCAGAAGGATTGATTTCTGTTTGACCCCAAACGAAAATAACACAAATATAAATTAAGAAACCTAAAACCAAATTCACAGTTACTCCTCCAACCATTATTATCAAACGTTGCCACGCTTTTTTGGAACGAAATTCCCATTCTTGAGCGGGTTTATTTAATTGTTCTGTATCCATTGATTCGTCAATCATCCCGGCAATTTTCACATAACCACCTAGAGGTAACCAACCCAAACCCCATTCAGTCGTATTTTGGTCTTCTTTCCATTCTTTTGGAGACTCTTTTGTGAACCAAGCTGTTTTATTTACGCCATTAACTTTTTTGAAACGGAATAAAGAAAACCAAGGATTAAAGAATAAATAAAATTTCTCAATGCGTGTTTTGAAAAAGCGAGCAGGTAAAAAATGACCAAATTCATGCAGTGTCACCAATATCGCAAGGGAAAGAAAAAGCTGTGCAGCTTTAATTAGTATATCCATTTTTTATTAAAATTGAAGGGCAAATATACGTTTTATCTAATCATGAATGTTAGCCAATTTTGTATAATCTAAGAAACCGTTTGGAACTAAACAACCAATTCTAAATCGATTTGACGTTTCTTTGGATTTACTTGTTTAATTGAAACATAAACTTTATCACCAAAATTATACTCCTTATGGGTTTTTGCTCCAATGATTCTAAATTTATCTTGGTCAAAATAGAAGCGGTCTCCAGGTATTTCCATCATTGGAACCATTCCCTCGCAATGATTTTCGTCCATTCTTACAAAAATTCCATGATCAGCAATTCCAGAAATTGTTCCTTCGAAAGTTTCGCCAACATGTTCAGAAACAAAAAGTGTTTGGAAATATTTCGTTGACTCTCGTTCTGCCTCAGAAGCTTTTCGTTCGTTTTTAGAAATACGCTTACAAATATCATTTAACTCTGAACCATAACGGTGTTGTTTAGTTGTTAGTTCCTCTTGTAAAATTCGATGTACAACTAAATCAGCATAACGTCGAATGGGCGAAGTGAAATGAGAATAATAATCAAATGCTAATCCATAGTGACCGATGTTTTCAGTTTCATACGACGCTTTTGCCATCGAACGAATTGCCATTGATTGTATCAAAGAAAATTCATTCTCACCTCTGATTTCATCAAAAAGTGCGTTTAAGTTTATAGCAATTTGAGCTGGGTCTTGTAAATTAATTTTATGCCCAAACTTTTCAATAAACACGGCAAACATTCCCATTTTTTCAATGTCTGGTTTGTCGTGAACTCTATAAATCATTGGGAAAGGATCTCTCCCTTTTTCAGGTTTTGATAAGAATGTCGCAACGTACCTATTGGCAAGCAACATGAATTCTTCGATTAATTTATTTGCATCTTTTGAAGTTTTAATTATCACTTCTGCAGGATTTCCTTTATCGTTTAATTTAAATCGCATTTCTTCCGACTCAATACTTAGGGCACCATTTTTCAATCTTTTGTTACGTAAGATTTTAGCTATTTTATCAATAATCAGTATTTCTTCCCTGTAATCTCCGTCTTTTCCTTCAATGATTTCTTGCGCTTCTTCATAGCTAAATCTTCTATTTGAATGAATTGCGGTTTTACCGTACCATTGATTGTAAACTTTTCCACTTTCGTCCATTTCAAACACGGCAGAAAAACTATATTTATCCTCGTGTGGTCTTAATGAGCAAGCAATATTCGACAATTGTTCTGGCAACATTGGTATTACACGATCCACTAAATAAACGGAGTTAGAACGCTTCAAAGCTTCCGCATCCATTGCCATTCCTGGTCGCACGTAATGACTAACATCTGCAATGTGAACACCAATTTCTAAATGACCATTTTCCAATCTCTTAAATGAAATCGCATCGTCAAAATCGCGTGCATCAACTGGGTCTATCGTGAAGGTTAACACCTCTCTAAAATCACGTCTTTTTGCAATTTCTAAAGAATCTAATTCAATTGGAATAAATTCTGCCTCGTCCATTACTTGTTGTGGAAAAACGGGATCTATTCCTTGATTATATAATATAGAAAGCATTTCGGTATCATTCGAACCTGGCATTCCTAAAACGGCAATGATTTCACCGTAAGGAGTTGAGGAAGACTTTGGCCAAGCTATAATTTTAGCAAGAACTTTCTCTCCTTCATTTGCACCATTAAGGTTTTCTTTTGCAATAATTATTTCAATTCCACTTTTACTACTATCTGGAATTAATAAAATATTGCGTTCTCTAAAATGTAAAGTTCCAACAAATTGAACGCGTTCACGCTCTTTTACTTCCACCACAGCACCTTCATCTCGTTTTGGTCCTTGTTTAAAAACACGTACCTTAACGATATCGCCATTCATAGCTTGACTTAAATTTTGTGGCGCTATAAAAATATCTTTCTCTCTACCCTGACAAATTACGAAACCTGAACCACGCTGCGTGATTTGAATCGAACCTTCAAAATAGTTAGAAGTTCCTGCTGTTAACTTAAAGGTAAAGTGATTAATTCTTTTGAGTGTATTTTGTTCTGCTAATGTATTTAATGTGTCAAATACTAATTGGCGTGAAGCTGGATCTCTAGCATCCACAAGCGTTGAAACTTCTTTGTGAGAAAGTTCTGCCTCTGGATTGCGTTCAAAAACTTTAATTATAATGGTGGTAATTGCACTTCTTTTTTTTCCTGACCCGCGGTCATTTTTATTTTTTTTAAACATAGTACGAAGTTAGACAAAGATAAATTTGTCTATAAAATCAATAATAAAAGGTAACGAAAAATTAATGTTTGATAATCACTTTACGCGTGATAGACTTTTGTCCGGGTATGTCAAACACAATAAAATACAAACCGCTTTTAAAATCAGATGTATTGATTTTTCTGTTTGAATTAATCGTTTCTTTTAACATTGTTGAACCCAAAGCATCAACCATTTTAAAAGAAGCAGATTCGATACCATTGATTGAGATTTGAATAAAATCTGTTGCAGGATTTGGAACAATTGAAACAGAAATAACCTCTTTTATTGGGGCTACATTTGCTGTAAATTGAATCACTAAATCCACGGAGTCCACAAAATTATTTGAACCTTCTGAAATATAATACCTGTAATGAGCTGTACCGCTAACCCAATCGTCAGCATCAATTGTAGCCTTTAATTTAGCGAATTCTCCGTCGTTGACATCAAACTGCAACGATTGCGAAGCTGGTGAAGTCCATGGGTTTGAGTTCATTTGAGATGAAGAAAAACAAGTTCCTCCAAAAGGATCTGTTCCGTGTCCCCAACAAAGGAAATCAGACCAACCCTCTGGAACATTTACTCTATAACGAGTAACTATCCATTGTTTTGTTAATCCAGTTTCATTATTAATATGAAATGAAACATCGAAAGCTTGGTAGTTCGGTGCAACCATTGTGTAAGTTTGTCCCGACAAGTCTTCCGACTGAGAATCGTGATTTATTGTGATTTGAGCATAAGAATTCACTAAAAACAAAGTGAAAATTATAGTGTATAGTTTTTTCATTTTTTTGATATTGTTAACAAATATAAAAAAATATAAACAACAATCAAAATTTAACATAGATTTAGAATTGTATTTATTTTTCTAACTTTGTCTTCGGCAAGGTTTTTGAAATCGAGCTGTTTTAAAATTAAAACATGAAAAAAGTAAGTTTAGTTATCGCATTTGGGTTTTTATTTTTTGTGGGGTTTTCGCAAGTCACGGAAGAGCATAGTATGAATGTTAAGAAAGTTCCTTCAGTTAAATTGAAAGACATGAATGGTAAATCAGTCAATACTGCGGACTTATTTGCTGGTCCAGTTGTGTTTAGTTTCTGGGCAACTTGGTGTTCTCCCTGTAAAAAAGAATTAAATACCATCAACGAACTTTATCCAGATTGGCAAAAAGAAACTGGGGTAACTTTAGTGGCTGTATCAATTGATGATGAAAAAACAAAAAGTGCCGTTTCCGTTTATGTAAATGGAAAAGCTTGGGATTTTGAAGTTTGGATGGATATAAATGGAGACTTTAAAAGAGCGATGGGCGTGAATAATGTTCCCCATACTTTTTTAGCTGACAAAGATGGTAATATCGTATATTCTCACAACAATTACGCGCCAGGTGATGAAGAGAATTTATATAAAGAAATTAAAAAGTTAGCTGGAAAATAAATTAATTCAATGACAAAATCTTTCTTTCTCTCTATAGTTGTTTGTATTTCATTCAGTTATTTTAGTCAAGGTTCGTTTACAGGTAACATCGAAAGCACTTTTCAATATTTGAATGCAGATTCTGTAATTGGAGCGAACCAACCACCTGAAAAAGCCTTGCTAAATTCTTACATGAACGTATTCTATACAAACGGGAATTTTAGAGCGGGAATGCGAGCAGAATCCTATTTACCTAGAATTCAAGGGTATCCAGATCGTTTCGATGGTACTGGAATTGGAATGCGTTACGTGGGTTATGGAAACGATTTTGTAGATGTGACTTTGGGTTCGATTTATGAGCAGTTTGGTTCTGGGTTAGCATTGCGAGCTTATGAAGACAGAGCGTTGGGTTACGATAATGTCTTAGACGGAATTCGATTAATTGTAAGACCATACAAAGGAGTAACTCTGAAATCTGTTTATGGGTATCAACGCTTGACTTTTAGGGAAGGTAGAGTTGAAAGAAGTGACGGAATTGTTCGTGCCTTAGATGGTGAAATTCATTTAAATGAAAGTTTTAAAAAAATGAAAGAATTTCCATTGGACGTTGTTTTGGGAGGGTCTTTTGTAAGTAAATATCAAAAAGATAACAATCCAGATTTAATTCTGCCAGAAAACGTAGGGGCTTATGGAGGAAGAACGAAATTGCGTTACAAGAATTTTTATTTCGACGTAGAATACATTCAAAAAGAACAAGACCCTTCAAACGATAATCAAAACAACTACAATTGGGGTCATGCGTGTGTGTTCAATTTTACCTACACACAAAAAGGTTTGGGAATTCTTTTTTCTGGAAAGTCAGTTGATAACATGAGTTTTCGCTCGGATAGAACCAAAGACTTACAAGATGTTTTCATCAACTTTTTACCTTCATTAAATAAAACGCACACTTACAATTTAGTTTCTACTTTGTATCCTTATGCCACACAACCTTTGGGAGAGGTTGCCTATCAAGTTGAAGTGCTTTATACCTTTAAAAAAGGAACGAAAATCGGTGGAAAAACAGGCTTAACAATAGAAGGAAATATATCCACAACTTTTGAGCCAATTCGCCACACTAGCGCATTTGTCGGCAATCAAAACAGGGTTAATTACAAAACGATTCCTTTCGATAAAAGTGACAGCCTTTATTGGCGTGACATCAATTTCAACCTGACAAAAAAAGTCAACAAACAGTTCAGTTTTATCCTGAGTTATTTTAATATTAATATTAATAATGACGTGGCTAAAATATCCAATGACGCCGTTGGGATCATTGCTTCCCACATCGGTGTTTTCGAGGCAGCTTATAAAATCAATGCAAGACATTCAATTCGTACTGAACTTCAAGGTTTATTTCTTCGCAAAATGGAAGGTGGTGCAATTAACGACAAAGGAGACTGGGCAACGGTTTTAGTTGAATATACCATTTCTCCGAATTACTTTTTTAGCTTCATGAACCAATATAATTTTGGAAATCCAAAAACTGAAAAAAGAGTTAATTATCCAATCATTACGTGCGGCTACATCCGAGAGGCAACGAGGTTTACAGTTTCCTATGGAAGGCAGCGCGCGGGTTTGTTTTGTGTGGGTGGTGTTTGTCGTTTTGTGCCAGCCAACAATGGTTTAACCTTAAGTTTCACCCAAAGTTTTTAAATATGAAAAGTATTCTTTTTTCTTTTTCACTATTGTTTGCATTTTTCATAACTAGCTGTGACAGAATTTCTAACCCTTATCCAACGATTGTAATTTTGGATTTAGACACAACACTCTACCCTGGAAACTGGAGCGATTACGAAGCAAATGAATGGCCCGTTTTTACTGCGAATTTAAACACGAACAGAAATGTGTTGATTGAAGATTTTACTGGACACAAATGTGTCTTTTGTCCCGCAGCAGCAGACTTAGCTCACCAACTCCACGAAAACAATCCATCGCGTGTTTTCACAGCTTCTATTCACGCAGGACCAGATGGAATGGGCGACTTTCAAACTGTTTCGTTACCAGAATATCCCGTTAATTTCACTAATGCGCAGGGTATAGAAATAGGAATATATTTCGGAATAAATGACGATGGTTTTCCTGGAAATCCTAGAGGAACGGTTAACAGAGTAAAAGTTGGTTCCATTTTTCAAGGTCCTGGTTCTTGGTCATCAATGGTATCGACTCAACTCACCGAAAACAACTTGAATGTCAACCTGCAATCCAAATTGAATTATTTTGAAGAAACGCAAGGTGCATTTTTACATGTGGAAATTGAAAAACTGAATAATTCCATCACAAATCAGCTCGGAATCGTTAGCTATGTTATTGAAGATTCTTTAGTGGGCGATCAAAAAATGAGTGATAATTCTCATAATCAAACTTACATACACAGAGATATTCACCTTGGAAACTTAAATAATCAAGCTTTTGGAAGGACACTAGAAACAAAAGATTTGATTAATGGAAAATACTATATCAACTACAGTTTTAAAGTGCCAAATCAATTGGATGGAACTTATAATCCGGGAAATATGCACATTTTGATTTACGTTTACGACAAAACTACTCTAGAAATTTACCAAGTTATTAAGCAAAAGATTGTTGGGTAAATTGAATTTTTATTAAACGTTTTTTAATGTAATTAAGACAACTATTTTCTTACTTAAATTTTTAAAAATCAATTCTAAAGTGTCGAAAAAACAGTTTCCGTTTGTCAAATTAAATTACTTAAAAAAGTAATAATTCTGTAATTGCAAAATACAAACTTAAGTACGACCAAGTAATCTCAATTGGGACTTCTAAAACAATACGATTATTGAAAACCTTATTGAAAAATATAGCATCATAGAGAAATTTGGATTTATTCTGGAGAAAGGGTAAATCATTTCAAAATCAGAACCAAGAATTGAGGAAAACCTTATTAAAAGAAAAGGTTGGGTTATTTTTCATCAAAAAAGAACCGTTGATAGACAAAGAATAATAAAGGTTTAAGCAAATTTGACTAAGAAAGAAATTAAAAAAATCGAAGAAGTGGTAAAAGAAGCATATATTGATTGCGTTAACAAAACATCGTTAGAAATTTACCAAGTCAATAAGCAAAAAATTATCAATTAAATGTAACTTTGGAAAATAGGAAGTTATTATGGCACTTAAACAGCAATTTGCACAGCGACTTGAACAACGTTTATCTCCTCAACAAATACAGTTGATGAAACTGTTACAAGTTCCTACAATGGAATTAGATCAACGCATCAAACAAGAAATTGAAGAAAATCCAGCATTGGAAGAAGGTGCAGATCAAGAGGAAGATGATTTTGACAACACAGACGACGACGAATTTGATGATGATTCTGATTCTGATGATGATTTTGACTTATCTGATTATTTAGACGACGATTCTTCAGATTATAAAACACAAGCTAACAATACATCCAAAGACGACGAAGAGCGCGTGATTCCCCTTTCGGGCGAACAATCGTTTCAAGAAAAATTAACCGAGCAATTGCATTTGTTGGATTTAAATGACAAGCAATTTCTAATAGCTGATATTCTAATTGGAAATCTAGATGAATCGGGTTATTTGAATCGTGATTTGGAGGCAATTGTTGATGATTTAGCTTTTTCAATGAATGTTGAAGCCAACGAGGATGAAGTGGCAATTATTTTAACCTTAATTCAAGAATTAGACCCCGCAGGAGTTGGCGCAAGAAACTTGCAAGAATGTTTATTATTACAAATAAAAAGAAAACAAGATGGCGACATTGTACGCTACACAGCAAAAAAAATATTAGAGGATTTTTTCGACGAATTTACCAAAAAACACTACGATAAAATTGCCAAAAAATTAGAAATCGAAGACGAAGATTTGAAAGAAGCAATCGATGAAATTCTACGTTTAAATCCAAAACCAGGTGGTTCAATGCGTGAATCTGCAAAGAATTACCAACAAATCATTCCAGACTTCATGTTGTTTGAAAACGAAGGGAGATTAGAACTTTCGATTAACGGCAGAAATGCACCTGAATTGAAAGTCAGTAAAGAATACGAGTTGATGTTACGTTCCTATGCGGAAGGCGCAAAATCTTCTAAATCTGACAAAGACGCGTTGACTTTTGTTCGCCAAAAATTAGATAGTGCCAAATGGTTCATTGATGCAATTAAACAACGTCAGCAAACGCTTTTGTTAACGATGGATGCTATCATGAATTACCAATATCCTTACTTTTTAACTGGTGATGAAACGAAATTGCGACCAATGATATTGAAAGACATTGCCGATATAGTTGAACTTGATATTTCAACCATTTCTCGTGTAGCAAATAGTAAATACGTACAAACCAACTTTGGAATTTTCCCTTTGAAATACTTCTTTTCAGAATCACTTTCAACGGATAGCGGCGAAGAGGTTTCTACAAGAGAAGTTAAGAAAATACTGTCAGAGGCAATTGAAGCAGAAGAAAAAAGTATTCCCTTAACAGACGAAAAATTAATGGATTTATTAAAAAATAAAGGGTACAACATTGCAAGAAGAACAGTTGCAAAATACAGAGAACAATTAAATATTCCAGTTGCACGAATGCGTAAAGAACTGAAATGAGAGCCATTTTTGCACACATTATTTCTTGGGTTTTCTTACCCTTGTTGATGCCCGTTTATGGCTTGTATTTGACATTGTTCATCGTGTCGCAACAAAAAGTCTTGAACGAGTTGGGAATGTTTGATTTACCCGAAAATTTGAAATGGCAGTTGTTTTACATTTTTGCTATTTTCAGTGCACTTTTACCTGGGATTTCTTTTGTTGCCTTACATAAATTGAAAATAATTTCCACTATTGATATGGAAAACCAGCGCGAGCGAAATATTCCTTTACTGGTAATGTTTTCTTATTGCATGGTTTTATTTACTATTTTTTTAATAAAAGCTCCTGACAATATTTTACCTAAATATTTCTATGCTTTACCCTTATCTGGCGCACTAGTCACTGCCTCTTTTATGTATATCAATCGTTGGATAAAAATTTCTATGCATGCAGGCGGTGCTGGAATTTTGGTAGGATATCTAATTACTTTTTTATTGGAACATAACCTATTCCCTTTTTGGTTATTAATTGCTGCTGTTTTTGCTTCTGGTTTAACGATTTCAGCTCGTTTGTACCTCAATAAACACAGCCCGATTGAAGTTTATTGCGGTTGGACTTTGGCACTAATAGTCACTCTAATGTGTAATCTTTTTTATCCAGTTGGGTAATTCGTTGATTTAACTCCCTATTTTAATTTGATTACAAAAGTCCCCATTCGTGGATCCGCTTTGTAATAATCTGTTGAAATAATTTGTGCACCACTTTTCACGGCCGCATTATGTCTGGTGTAGTCATTTGCACGAGCTTCTAAAGTCCCAGTGTCAGAACGTGTGCGAACAATATAGGATTTTGTCAGTGCTTCTATTTCATATTCGTGTCCGATTGGGTCGTTTTTCACAACGAACGCAGTATTATCGCCATTCGGTTGACTATACACAAACATCGGTCGATTGACGGTGTTTTTCTGATAAAAATCTTGATTATTTCCTTCTAAAATGAAAATGAATTTCCCAAAACAATTGGAAAGAAGTGGCCAACCTTGTTGATCTAAGCGTTCTTTAATAGTTGTATAGTTTCCTTTTAAATCCATTGGTTTATATATTTTATCCGCAGGAATGACCTCTAAAATTTCTTGATCCAAATCTAAAAATGCTTGATCGTTGAATTGTAAAGCGCGTTTAAAACCTAAAAATCGTAAAAATCTAGATTCGTCGCCAGGATTAAAACCCTTTGATTCAATATTTACAAAAATCGGGGTATGATTAGGGTGTGCATTACTCCAATTTTTTAACTCTATCAATACTTGTTTAAATGTCAAGTAATTCGTTTCATAATCCACATCAGCAATGTGCAGCACTTTGAATCCAGATTGTTTCATTAGCGGATCTTTCACTTTTTGACGCAAACCACCAATCAATTTATTCACTTTTCTTTTATAGTACAAACCGCCTTTTGGGTCGTAATTTACATCAATCTCAATGCCTCGGATGTTGTAATCATCAAATTGCTGAGGAAGTGGAAGGTGTCCATAATCCATTTGCTCTGGGTCATTTAATTCTCCTAATTGTTTTTTAAACTTTGAAAGAAATTTAATGACTTTTGGATTTGGATTTTTCTTGTAACTATTGTGTGATGCCAATACTTTATATTGATTCAAACGAATGGTATCATCTATCTGGGCTGAAACTTTCAGAGAATAAATAAACAGTAGAAAAATTAAAAATGCATTTTTTTTCATGACCAATAGTTGAAATTTGAATTATATAAATTTAAGCAACTATTTTCAGTAAAAGCAAAAAACTAAGAAAATCGATTTTTAAATTTAAGAACAGGATTCTCAATATATTTTTTTGATAAAGTCGCAATCCCAATTGTTAAAGTAATTCCAAAGAAATGATATAAAATTGTAGTAAAAACTGGATTGATTTGAAGCTGTTTAAGTAAAGACCAAACGAGTGTTACCACCAACAAATGATACATATAAATTCCAAATGATATTTCTCCTAGAAAAACGAAGAGTTTAGATTCTAGAATGATATTTCGCTTATTTTTCCATGCAATTGACCAAACAAATAAGGCAAAAAAGAGCGCACAAATAAATGCGTTTAAGGATTTATCTATAATTCCTAAACGCATTAAAACTCCATTGAAGAACGTTCCGTTAAACACAATAATTAAAAGCCAAATCGATGAGATTAAAAATGTAATTAATCTAAAATTAGAAAGTTGCGTTTGATTTTTTCCTGATGTAAAGAAAGTACAAGCCATTAAACCACCAATAAACATCGCTTCAAAACGCATCATTCTTATCAAATAAGTGACAACTGGTGGAAAAAATTGATAGCTAGAAAGAAAATTTAAAAGCAATTTTGCAAGTAATAAAAGCAAAATCCACATCCAAAGATTTTTGCTAACGTATTTCATAAAAGGTCCCCATATTAAATAAAACCACTCCTCTACCCCTATCGACCACAAAGGTTCCAATAAATGGTTTCCAAAATAATAAGTGACGAAGCCTGGTAGAAAAGTAATAAACAAAACACCAGTCTCTTCCAATGAATAAGGCATTTTGTAAGTTAAATTTAAATAATGAATAATGAACGGTTGAACAGCGATTCCAATGAAAACCAATAAAAAATAAAGTGGCCAAATCCGAACAATTCGTTTCCAATAAAATGATTTAACATTTACGTTTTGCGAGCTGTTTTTCTCCTTCAGCAGTAAATAAGTAATAAGAAAACCACTAAGCACAAAGAAAAATGTAACTGCATGCTGTCCATTCTTAAAAAAATCAATTTGGTGTAGATTAAATGCACCAGAACCTTCTCTAATCGATTCTGCATGTCCTACCAAAACAAGAATTGCAGCAAAAAAGCGGAAGGAATTAAACTGAAAGAAATAAGGAATCTTAGTTCGCGTTTCCTGATTGCCGTCATTTTGATTTAAATGCTTGTTCGTCAAAATTTAATTTTTCTATTAATTCCTTTTTAAACTTATTCACTTTCTTTTATATATTTCCACTACTGTCCGATAAAAATCAAATTTAGTCAATTTACTTTCTGAAAGACTTGATTTTACTGATTTGAATATTCAAATATTAAAAGTAAGCCCCTCATTTATGCCGAATTGAAATTTAACTGAAGTTGTGAGTCAATTTCTTTGAGCACGCCGTTATCAAGATAATCGGGAAGATCATTTTCAGTTATTGATTCATAAGAAGCATTTGATTTAACCGTGTTACGAAGTAAATACCTTAAGTTATAAACTCATCGAAAGTTTTGTGATCGTTGTATCCCTTATCAAATACAGCTATCTTTCCTTTGTCTAATTTGACATCTTGGAGGAACTGTTTGTCGTGTGTTGTTACTGCGGAAAACCAAATCAGTTTGGGTGCTTTTTCATGTAAATTGATTTGGGTGTGGACTTTAATCCCGCCTTTTCTTTTTCCATTCATAGGTTCTCGTCCAACACAACTTAAAATGTCTTTAAACAAAGAAATAGTGCTCGAA
>Ga0105050_10000756_pt1 | contig 49873 bp, 40 predicted proteins | sample FRY01_FD_78088 | JGI IMG/M metagenome (GOLD analysis project Ga0105050, IMG submission 78088) | Freshwater microbial communities from Lake Fryxell liftoff mats and glacier meltwater in Antarctica - FRY-01 | ecosystem: Environmental > Aquatic > Freshwater > Ice > Glacier meltwater ...
CTCGCTCTATTACAACCCCCTCTTTTGCTTCAATCGCTTGATGAAGTCCATCGCTATAACGTCTTCCTGGCAAAATACGTCCAGTAAATTCATCAACGATAAGCACTTCGTTATCACGCACTACATATTCAACGTCGATTTTAAAAAGCACATTTGCGCGCAACGCTTGAGTAACATGATGTAAAATATTTAAGTTTTCAATTGCATACATATTATTAAGTTTAAAAAACGCTTCAACTTTATCAGTTCCAATCTCTGTCAAAAGTACTGTGCGCTGTTTTTCATCAACTTCATAATCTTCTATTTTTTGCAAATTCTTAACAGCATTATTTGCTTGCTCATAAAATTTACTACTTTCATCGGTCGATCCTGAAATAATCAAAGGAGTCCGCGCTTCATCAATTAAAATAGAATCAACTTCATCGACAATTGCAAAACTTAAATCACGCTGCACATAATCTTCAAGACGGAACTTCATGTTATCACGTAGATAATCAAAGCCTAATTCATTATTAGTTGCATAAATAATATCTGATTGATACACAGCTTTACGTTCAGCATCGCTCATAGAGTTTTGTAAGCATCCAACGGTCAAACCAAGAGATTCAAAAATTTTTCCCATCCACTCAGCATCACGTCGTACAAGGTAATCGTTTACCGTAACCAAAAACGCACTTTTACCTTGAAGAGCATTCAAATACAAAGGCAACGTGGCGGTTAAAGTTTTACCTTCCCCAGTTTTCATTTCAGCAATTTTACCTTGATGCATAACGATACCACCAATAAGTTGCACATCGTAATGACGTTGTCCAACAGTACGAAATGCCGCTTCTCGCACAACCGCAAATGCCTCTGGCAAAATATCATCAAGACTCTTGCCCGTACTTAATTGCTGGCGTAAGTCATTTGTTTTTGCAGAAAGCTCTTCATTTGAAAGCGCTTTTATCTCTGGTTCAAATGCATTAATTTTATCAACAATCGGCTGAACACTTTTGAGAACACGCTGATTTTGCGTTCCGAAAATTTTGGCAATAATCGAGGTTATCATGGTTTTTAAATCCTTCAGTTCTTAATTTATCATGCAAAATATACTGCTAGTGTAAACGACACCGCCGACTATTTCAATGAAACCACAGTAATGTTTCGGCCACCAGACTCCGGTTGCCCCCTATGAGAGCAGTAATCTGAGGTGCAGATTGTACATACATTATTTTCAAAGTGAATTTTATGAGATTCAATCCCCGCCGATTCAAGGACAATTACATTGTACAAGGAAATATCAAAGTACCATTTTCCATCTCGCTTTCCCAGTGCCCGATTTCCCTTCTGCTCAGCTGAAAGTGCTCTTACAAATAATTCATCAACTTCATAACAACACACGAGAGCGCAAGGCCCCAAAAAAACTTCAAGGTTTTTGGGCACGCAGCCGTACTGCTCACACAAATTCTCAACAGCTTTTTTGCTAATCTTTTCTACAGATCCACGCCATCCAGCATGAACAAGCGCAACAGCCTTGGTTACAGGGTCGTAAATAACCAAAGGCAAACAATCAGCAGTCAATACAACAAGACCGACCCCCTTTAATTGCGTCACCAAATAATCAGCAGTACAAGAAAACAAAGGCATTGCAGCGCACTGCTCTTTAGTAAGTACTACAACACCATCAGTGCCATGCATTTGACGAAGAGTAGCAAGAGTAAACTGCTCAATCTCGGCTACCTGTACACATGACTTAAAAGGTTCTTTATTCATTATTTCTGCGGGGGAAAAACCACGCCATTTATCAGGTAAAATACTTTCAGCTTTTCCACCCCAAAAAATGGTCAGTGCGCCTGTTTTATATAATTCCACTCTTTATTCCCTCCTTACAGAAAAAATTTTGTTTTCACAGGAAGTATACCACCGGTGTCAATACAAAATAAGCTACCAAAAAAGAGCCTTTAAGCTCATTAGTGTGCGGCGATAAAAATGTTTCTTTTTAAGCTCTGGGAGGCTTTTTGCAACATTACGACGCTCTGATATACTAAAGAGAGTTATTTTTAAGCTTCTATGGTACTCATTAAGCTTATTCAAATGAAAACAGGAGGTTATTGTGAAACATTTTTTTAATCTATTTTTAATCATATCTCTTTCGGCACCTATTTCTGCCGATCAAGCTGCTGACAAAACCTCTACAGGTTCAAGCCTAAAACCATTTATTTATGGAGCAATCGCAGGAGCAGGTATATGCGCAGCAACTATCTTTATTCGCACTAAAACAAAACAATACCACGTACTCCGCGCGGACCTTGGTGCACTTAAAAATAGCTTTACCAGTAAAGCAAACTGGTCATGGCCTTGGACAAAACACAACGCCGAAACGAATAAAAAATTAGCAGAACTCCAAGCAGACTTTAACCGCATACAAGAAGCTTCTTTTAAATTCACAGAACAAAGTGCAAAAGATGGCCTTAAATTACATAAGGGATTTGAGAAGCTTGAAGGAAAATTTGAAGCTCAAAGCAGCCAAATTTTGGCTTTTGGAAAAAAAATAGAAAAACAACGGCTTAATCTTGAGAGCATTAATGACAATCTTACAAATGTTAATACCACACTTGATGAGCACAGCAAGGAGCTTATCAAACATGGAAATGAGCTTGTAAATACTAATAGTACACTTAAAGCCCATAGCGAGCTCCTTGACGCCCTTAAAGAAATCACTTCTGAAACAGGCAATGATGTTAAACATATTGGCTCAAACGTAGGACGCATAGACCACAACCTCGGAATAATATCAAACGCCGTTAGATTTTACTTGGAACAAGAACAAAATCGCTCAAATACATCTGGAGTAAGTAGCTGGTTTAAAAGAGGAAATCCTTCTTTACAAGATCCTCAAGAGACAAAAAAACTGTCATAAAACTACAATTTCTCAAGCTTTTTTAAAAAAGAGACTAACCTCAGGGCGGGTCTCTTTTTTAATGGGCTTGCTATTTAACAAAAAAGGGTCATTATAAGCCAGGGATAATGATTTACTTGTTTTCAAACACCCCTCTTTGTTATCTTTAAATAAGATAAAAAATGAATAAGATTAAGCTTTTTTATAAAAGGGCTTAAAAAATTTTATTAAGGAGGACACAATGAATAACAAGAAATTTACCTTACTGACAATAGCATTATTTTTAGTACCTATTTATGCAGAAATTCCCGCTAATAAATTTGCACTATATACAACGGGGTATTCCCAAACAGAAAATCCTTCAATAGAAGCCGCGATTGAAGCTTTATCAATCAGTTCAAAAGCAATGCAAAGTACATCTAAAAAAGATTTGAAAACGCTAAGTGATATTCTTCTTAATGTTAGCAAGGTTCTTAAAAATCTCCAAGATATACTCTCTGCCGACCTTTCAAAAACTGCTACTGTGTACAATTCGTACATAGGAAAATTTATAGAAGCATTTACTGTACAATTTGAAAATGGAATTGAAGCCCTTGAAGGCTTCCCTAACGCTAAAACTAAACTTACAAATGTTTTAAACGATTTAAAATCACTAGACAATAAGAATTTAGAAATTCTTGCAGATTCTACAGATAAGAATAAGCAAATGATATATCTTGTGACAGATGCTAAAACAAATATTATCAGTTCATTTATGGAAGTTCAAAAAGAAATAAAAGAAGGTAGATGGCCGGAGACAATACACATTCAGCACGTAATATTTAAGGCTATGAGTGAAGCTCTTGATTCTATAAAGCCTGCCGCAGCACATGAATCAAAAATAAAAAAACTAAAAATACTTTTTGATACGGCTGAAAATATCTTTAGCGTCACCGCAGATAACTATGCAACACAAGAGGGAATTAAATCGCTTCACAAGCTTGATCTTACCCATATGCCTGAAGTGGCACCTAAAATTGTAAGCGGTTTAAAAGCATCTGCACTAAAAAATTCTAAATCACAAATAGAGCTTGATGCTCTTGCTAAAGAATTTTCTGAAAAAGTGACCCTTCTGCCTTCTGAAGTGGTTGTAGAGCTTGAAAAACAGGGCCTACGCGATCCACGATTAACACTACAAAAGAAATGTGACTGTGATAAATCCTGCAATTGTCATAAATCCGATGGTCACAAGCATAACTAACAAACCTAAAAATAGTATGATCAATATAAAAGGGACGGATTTACCGTCCCTTTTACTTGTAAAAACGTTTTAAAAAACAATCAGCCTATTGACTCTTATCTTGCCCATCTCGTTGTTCATTATTACGTTGATGCTGTTGTTTATAGCTCTGTTGATTGTTATTTTGGTTGTGACCATGCTTATGATTGTTTTTGTTGTTATGAAATTGTTGCGGTTTACGCATAAATGTGGGCACATCAACATCATTCAATTGAATAACATTTGAACCCAACCCTGAATTACGCCCCTTATCATTTCCTAACAACGAATTATCCTGATTAAATCCTGCTTCTTGTGGTGCATACATATACACAGCCTGATTTTGTTGTACCGGCGCATCTTGATGAACAGTTACAGTTTTTTCTGGAGATGCACATACTTGCACAGGCGCAGCTTCTTGAGTAGAGACACATGCAGAAAGTGTTTCTTCTACATGCGCAGCAACATGCTGCATAACTGGTTCTGGCTGAGCCTGCACAGAAGCAACTTCAAGTGCAGCAGCCTGAATTGGGGCTGCTTGAACTTGTATAACTTCAACTGGTGCTGCATAAACTGGCGCAGCTTGCGCTGGCACTGCTTCAACTGGAACAGCCTGCACTGGAGCTACCTGAACAGGAGCCGCTTGCTGTTGCACTGGTTGTACAAAAACAGCTTCTTGCAAAACTGGTGCTGCAACGGGAGCTGCTGTTTGCACTTCCACTTTTACAGGAATTGGACCTTGAAACAACGTTTCATTCTTTACTGGATTATTAAATCCTGTCGCAATAACTGTTACTGACAACTCTTCACCCAATGTGTCATCAATAACTGAACCTAGAATGATATTTGCATCTTGATCTGCTTGTTCATAAATAACCGATGCCGCTTCGCTAATTTCATGAAGCCCCAAAGAAGAACTTCCAGAAATATTTAAAAGGACGCCACGCGCTCCTGCAATACTCATATTTTCAAGCAATGGAGAAGAGATAGCCGCAAGCGCTGCGGTGCGCGCACGACCCGTTCCTGTTGCACGGCCTGTACCCATAACAGCGAGACCTTGGCCCTTCATGATTTCTCTTACGTCTGCAAAATCAACGTTAATATGACCTGCACGTGTAATAATATCAGAAACGCCTTTAACTGATTGATTAAGCACTTCGTTAATCATCTCAAAACCTTCAATCATCGACACTTTGTCATCAACAAGTTCAATGAGTTTTTGGTTAGGAACAATCAACAAGGTATCTGCAAATTCACGTACTTTTTTAATAGCTTCTTCAGCAATTGCTGCGCGCTTCTTACCTTCAAATCCAAAAGGCTTAGTGACCACAACAATTGTTAAAATGCCTTTGTCTTTGAGTGCTTTTACCACGACAGGCAATGCCCCCGAACCAGTGCCGCCGCCCATTCCAGCCGCCAAAAACACAATGTCAGCATCTTCTATTTCTGCAAGAATCTTATCAAGATCTTCTTCTGCAGCACGCTTACCCACTTCTGGATTAGCACCAGCACCAAGACCCTTACTTGATTTTAAACCAATTTGAATCTTCTTGTGGGCATCTGAAAGCTCAAGTGCCTGCAAATCAGTGTTAATAACAATAAATTCAACACCATTGTACCCCGATCGAATCATACAATTAACGGTATTGCCACCAGCACCACCAATCCCAACAACTTTAATCGATGCAACAGGAATATGTTGTCCCCGTTTTTCTTGTGCCAGTTGAATCATGATCCACTCTCCTTAATTATTCTACTAGAAAAAATCAGACACCCATGACTTCATTCTTATTAACAAACGGCCAACCTCACTATCTTGGTGACTGTAAAGATCCAGATCATGTTGTTGTTTGGTGGCATACAAAAGAAGACCGTAGCTAGTTGCATACATAGGATTATTAAGAACATCCGGATCGCCATCCTGAAGATGCGGTTTTCCTATACGAATAGGGATGCCAAAAATAACACCCGCCGTATCTTGTATCCCTTCCAGCAAAGATCCCCCGCCTGTTATTACTAACCCTGAAACAAGATACGATGACAAGTTTCGCGCAATAACTTCTTCATGAATAATAGAAAGGAGCTCCTGCGCACGAGGCTCAAGAATTGCAACAAGATCACTTTGATGGATCATCCTGGTTTGCCCCCCCTGTACCATCTCTATCTCTATCTCATTATCTTGCTTTAACAAATCAGCCGATGCAAGTCCATACTCTCTCTTTACACGCTCGGCATCATTGATTGTCGTGCGTAATCCAATAGCAAGGTCATTCGTAAAATGATTACCAGCAATGGGAAGAACCATGGTATGGCGAATAGTACTACGCTGATAGAGCGCAAGATCAGAAGTACCGCCACCAATATCAAGAACTCCCACTCCCAGTTCTAATTCATCATCACTTAAAACAGCTTGGCCCGAGGCCAACTGCTCAAGCACTACGTCCTGTACTTTAACGCCTGCAAGTTCGCAGCATTTAACTAAGTTTTGTACTGATGAAATAGAACCAGTAATAATATGCACCTGCGCTTCAAGTCGAATGCCATGCATACCAAGCGGATCGGTAAGCCTGTCATGTCCATCTACACTAAAAAATTGCGGTAATACATGTAAAACTTTTTGACCTTCGGCCAAAGGAACAGCACGTGCTGCGGCAATAACAGCCGCAATATCTTCCTGTCTTACTTCACCTTTTTCTAAAGGAACTGCGCCGTATGCATTACGAGATTGAATATGTCCACCCGAAATACCTATAACGGCAGAATCTATCGTAGTATTTGCCATTAGTTCAGCTTCTTTGACTGCTAGTTTTATAGAGTGTGCAGCTTTTGCAATATCAACCACTACCCCTTTGCGTAGCCCTTCTGAAGGGACTCTGCCCACACCAATAACTTCCACCTGACCATCAGCAATTTTATGACCCACAAGCACACATATCTTTGTTGTCCCAATATCAATTGCGGTAAGCAATTTGTTCGTAAAAACCTTTTTCATGTCCATTCCCCCGTACAGAAAAAAGAATTATTTGATCTTTAAAACGCACATCTAAACACCACTTTATACCTGTACTCTTTGCACGACTGCTAATGATTTTTTGTATATGAGTACATTGCTCTAAAAGCGAAGGTAAAAACTCCGTCTGTTCGTCTGCAATAAGAATAAACCGAAAATCATTTTTATCGTGAAGAGCAATAATTGTAGGGTCATACCAGGTAACAGAAAAGCGCTCACAAAGATCTGAAGAGCAACGTCCTATAAACTTTCTATAGCCGTCTAAAAATAACGCGCGAGGTTTTTCTTCTGCTACGGTAAAAGTGGGTAAAGAAAGGCGCTGTTGAGGTGTAAAATTATCAACATCTACCAGTTTACCAGTAGATGTAAGAACATATTTTTGATTGATAATAAATGACGGAGTGCTCATCGAAACGGTGACCGCCTTATTTTTTTTAGAAAGATAATTAACCGAGACTGCCTCTATAACAGGAAAAGCATCTTTTATGCAGGTACTTAAAAGTAAAGGTGTACAGGAAGTTTTTTCGAGCTCTTTCAGCGAACGCTTAAGAGACAAAAATGTTTTTGAGGAGATGTCACCTTGTACGCAAAGGTGTAATAATCCATGAAAATCATCAGCGCGAATGGCTACGCACAGACAGGCAAAAAATAAATATAAACTATAAAAAATGCCCCTTAAGGACTTCATCCCTGCTCCCCGCCTTACAACTCACTACCCTTTTAAAGATATAGCGTTTTTAGCGAGAAATAAGCAACGATTTAAACAGAGCGATCTCAAGGCCAATGACTAAAAAAGAAACTATTTAATCCTTTTCAAGGGTTTTCCTTACAAGAGACTCAGACGGTTTCTTTACTAATGCCTTTTACACACAAATTTAGTTTTTTTTCTTCTCAGTTGAATCGGTTAAAAACGAACGCTTATAATATTTTTTATAAGGATTAGAACGATCAATAAACGACAGCCGAGAGGTCTTAGCATAGAAAGAATCCGCTAAAAATGAAGAACCCGCTCCCTTGCAAGCACCTCGATTAGCAATATTTACAGACTCCCTCCTCTGTTTTTTTGCTACAAAAGCCGTAGCTGATACTAACGCCCCTGCTTTTACTAAATGAACCGAAGCTGGCAATGCTGCTTTAAATACAAGAGAAAAACGACTCTTACCTTGTGATACAGTTACCGTCATCTTAGGGTCTAGTAACGGTGATCCCTCTAATTGCGGTAAATTACTTTCCGTTGATGGCGAAAAAAAACCAAAAGAATGAGAAGTCAGAGCAGGAGAACTTCCCACGAAAAAGAGATCTCCTTCTAATTCCTCTTCTTTAAACAAATCGATGTCTTGATGAAAGCTAAGAGAAGAAAAAATTTGTGGATCCGCCATAAATAATACGCAAAAACTAATTAAGGAAATTTTTTTTAATACCATCATAAAGTTAACTTTTCTGTGTTGCAGCTATCTCTTCAAATATCTTTGCATAATCTTTCTCGGAAAAAACTTTTCCACTCTCATTATCCAAAAGGCACGTAGCTGCGGTTTGATAATCTTTTTCTGTAAAAACTTTCTTCTCAAAATAAATCGATTTTTCTACCTTAAGAAATCCTGCAAAATTCTTAAAAAACAGCACTCGACTCTCTTCAGGCTGCTTAAAGAAAGCGTCGTCATCAAATTTCGAATCCAATGCTGCCTTGATTCCTTTTTCAGCCGATATAAAACGCAACTTTTTGGAGTAACTCTCTTTTTCTTGAGGCAACTCGGCCTCTGCAACTGCCTCTTTAAACCACCTTCCAACGCTGACTAAAGTTAACAAATTAGAATAAGACTTTGCTCGCTTTGCCGCTGGGGAAGCAACAAAAGTACTTTCAGGAAGAAGCCTGGAAGCTGGCCGACCAAGAGGACTTGCAGGCACCCCCGAACGTGTAATTGGCACTGTAGAGATGGTGGGGAACCCTGTCACCCCAGGAGTACTCGACCCTGAAGCAAATCCTGAGTTTATTCCACTCCTAGTGCTCATCGAAGAAGATGAACGCCCATTTGGCAATGGCGATACTGCGCAAATAGGAGTAAATGATGAAAGAACTGAGCTTCTTTGCGACTCCTCCATAATCTTCGATTGAGCAGCGATCATTTTATTAACAGAAAGCAAAAAATTACTAGAAGCATTCAAGGCTCCAGAATAAGATGTATTTGAGGTAGTATTGGTAAAGCCTACAGCCCGGACAGATGCAGGCTGAAAAGATAATAAATCCTGGGAATTTGCAAAAATAGAGTTAAGTAATTTTTGATCAATTGGCCCGTCAATCATAAGGGACTGCGACGCAGCAATGGGCGCAGGGAAAACTTTTCTCACAAATATTGATAGAGTTTCATTAATTTTTTCATCAAAAGCTTGTAGCAGCTCTGCGCCAGAAACCCCTTCATCTTGGTCATCTGACAAACCAATCGCCGGCCCTTGTGCTGCAACGCTCTCAGGAAGCGGTGCCATAGCGGGTGGAACTAAGCCAAAGTACGCATCTTGCTGTACCCCTATACTATTGTTAGCAGAAAAAAGTGACGTACAAAAAGCGAGGAAAAAAACACTCTGCAACACATTTTTCCTTAATATTTCCATATAAAATAAGCTCCACCAAAAAACCATCCGGTTCTTATAAAAATTTTAAAATCAACTGTGTTATTTCTTCTTATTTAAAAGACCATCTGTAGCAAATTTTTCTACTTCAATTTTAAATTCTTCAAAGGACTTATTTGATGACGCTTTTACCACCAATGGCGCTAATTTCCTATAAAATAGTATTCTTTGCCCGCGCGCTAATGGACATTTGTCCCTAACGTTTTGCAGAGTACTTTTTTGTTTACTTTGCAGAACTTTGCCATAAGCCCCAATAATAGCCTCAACGGCCGCATTAAGGTGCATCCCAGAAAGGACTTCCCCAGCTTTTTGTATTTCATGATCTATCTGTACTCTAACCGTCGCATCATTCATATAATCAGGGAGCTCACAACCTTTCTCAAATTTGCCTTTTTTATCTTTTAAAGTTTTTTCTTCATTAGTTATTTTTCTTTTTTGAGTAGCACCTTCAGCCTTACCATTTACCGCGAATTGACCTACTACCGTAGAGAACGCCGCTGGCAAAATTGCTAGCCGAGGAGTTCCTGGGTTAGAAGAGAAAGATTCAGAAGGCTTCCTGTTCGAGGCATTTTTCTTATCAGCTTTTTTTGTCTCTCTGTCGGGAGTGGGCACTGCGAAATCAACAGGGCTTCCATTGTTAAATAGGGGCAATAGCGAACTCGCTTGAGACGCTTGCCCAAATCCATCCACCAAATCAAAACTTTGTAAATTAAATAAACCCGATTGATCTGACCCGTTACTACTTAAAATATCAATAAAAGATGAGAAACCTCCAAACATTTTTTCAGAAGGACCTGGAATAATAAGAGAAACGTTATCTTCAACCTCAGCAATAACCTGTTTTTCCTGAACAAAAAGATCTTGCACGTTCCTAAACACTTCATCAAAATTTAATATCTGATCATCTTCTTCTTGATCAAAAGAAAAAGGCGAAATAAGCCTTAAAACGTTTTTAGGCGTTACTAATCCACTAAGACTAGTGGGCGTTTCTGATCCATCAACTAAATTTTCTTGCTCAAGTGGAATTACTTGTGACGAAAAAGAGGAAGCACTCTGGCGATCGACCAGCTGGAGGAACAACCTTGCAAGCTCGGCTGAATCTCTATCTGATCTATCCGTGGAATTTTCAAGAGCAGAAAGTGATAGCATGGTACTGAATGCCAAAAAAGCGATCAGAGAAATTTTTTTTAACGTAGCCATAGAATAAATTCCATTCAATAATTTCATTAACATCGATTTAACGCTTATCGGGTTTTTACAAATAATCCCAGAGTCTTTACTCAGAGATTTTCTTTGGTCAAATCGTCTTGAGCAAAGTCTTTCAGAGATTGAGAGAATTTTTCAAAAAACGCATTTCTTCCAGTTTTGTTTAGGGGATACACTATTCCATCAACCCCAACCTTTAAACTTTCTTTAAATGCTTCACATACAACATTCGTTGCTTTTTCCAATTCATCGGGAGAAAAAGACGCTTTTACTTTTTGTGTTGAATCTTTGAGAAACATTCGTAGAGTTGAGGACCCCATCCACTCGGGAAACTTATACTTTCTTTCACCTACCTCACTGGGTAAAAATTTATGAACTTGTCTCTTACTAGAAAGCTCCCTTGTAAGAGGCTTGCCTTCAACCTTCGCGCGCTTCTTTGCTGGAGCATCCACTTGACTATTTTCTTCCTCTTTATGAATCTCCTCAAAAAGATTTTTTGCCAGAGGGGCTATTAAGCTTTTTCTATTCAGCACGCCCAAATAAGATCTATTACCCCCCCTTGGAAAATCATTTCCAAAAGATTGAAATTAATAGTCTGACTGGAAGGCCTGTGCCATTAGATCAGCAAAACTTTCTACCTCTGGCTCATTTCCAAACTTTTTCTCAACATAAAAAGCCATTAAACTGGGATCTAATCTAAACAGAGAAAAAAGTTAAACCGTGGCCCCGAGTAGCAAAAAAATAATTAAAGAAAATTTTTTTATTATAACAATACTATAAATTCTATTTAGCGATCAGTAAGGCAAATACTACATAGATGAGTATATAATAAAGGCGAAAATTTTCAACAGATACCTTCTAATAGAAAATAAGATAATTTTAAAAAAATTAAAGGTTGCACAAAATTAATAGTCCGGACCAAAGGCCGATCGCCTGGCTATCCACGCAAAAAATTATTGAATTTAAATCCCAGCGGTATCATCACCAAAAGAAAAAATCTGTTCATCCGGTTCATCTTGCCCCAATGCGGGTCCGGATGCGACATCTACTTCTTCTTGAGCCCAATCTTGCTCAGTTTCCATAGCTTCAACAACATTTTCTTGAGGGTTAATTTTAAGAAAATCTCGAGTAGAAATTCTTAGTTTCCTCATTTTGTCTGGGGACCATCCATGAGCTATACCTTCCCTGTCGTCATCAGGATTCTTTCGCTTTTCTCCACGTTTACCTTCTAGTTGAGGGCTTGACCTGTGACCCTGAAACCCTTCCTCTATATTAGTCCATTCGCTTAATGTCTCCAAAAGTTCCTCCACAATCGCCACCTGTTTTTCAGAATTAACGCGTGGGAAAGGTCTGCCAACAAAAGGCGCCTCTAAAAAATCCATAGCATTAAGAGTCAAACCCAAAACAAATAGCATACTTAGTGTAAATTTTTTATACACCGCACTATCCTTCTAGCTAAACGTTAATTAAATACAGGTAAAAAAATTAGCCACCTGTAAAAACTTTATCCATGTTTTTACTGCCTGTAAGGTTTCTCATGCTACGCAGTTTCAATTTTTACTTGTGGTTTTAACACAATGTTGTATCTCATTGGTGCTTACAAAACATTGATCATGAGCGATCTTCTTAAAATTACCACCGAGCCTCTGACGGCCATAGAATTTCAGCACCCCTAATTACTCAGGTGCACTCAGTGCTACAACACATTTTTTAATAAAGCCCTTTAATAAAACTTTATCTTCAAACTGTTCCCAGGCATTTGATTGCACGATTTCACCAAAAGAGCGATGTAAGTCCGTGTAAATATCTTTTATAATTTTTCTATCGCGAACATTTCCTTCTACCATGTAGTCGAAGGTTATTTTAAATCCTGACTCAATCAAAGACCGATGAGTTTTAAAAGCTTTTTCAAGGTATTTTTCACCCCCAAAAAGTGGCGTTAGCTGAAAGTGTTTCCATTCTTTCTGATAATCAAAAGGATGTATTGTCTGCCCACCCTCAAGACGAAGTTCTTCTGAGAACCTTTCTTGTATGCACCTTTGTACATCAATATCTTTTAGAAGATTTTTTTTTGCCAACTCATCAAAAAAAGACCGAGCACCTATGTAAGCCGCAGTACGGCGGCGAGGCTCAATCCTCACTCCGTGTGGTCGGCTAGAATCCATTGCCATCCTAATTATACTGCTCAAAGTTGAATACAGATTAATTAATATTTTTTTTTCCTCTTTGACAGAAGCAGCGGCGTAAAGTGAAGAATGCCCCTCATCTTTTGCAGCTCCTAGAAACATTTCCCACTCTCTCTTTCGCCGACCCTCAACACCTTTTGTCTGTTTTCTTTTGACCCCGTTTACAACAGGAAGCTTTTTTCCTTTTTCCAGGCCAATCACTCCAAAGAAGAACAAATCTTTTTTTAGTATTTCTGCATCTGTGAAATTCTTCCACTCTCCCTTGCTTGCATATTTTTCAAAAAGCTTACGCATGGAAGCATCAAATGAATCTTCGTCAACAGGCTCAGGCAAATAGTCCAAAATATTTTGAACTATTTTATATCCAGCCTGAATAGTGTCCCATTTTCCACTATCATCTAATGCCTCTTTTAAAACGGTACATTTCTTATCTGTAGCTACTTGGCAGGCAAATGCATAAAACAGCTCTTCACTAGGGCTTTTAGCAATAAACTTCTCATCTTTGTCCTTTACAGATTGGTCATCTTCACTTTCTTCTTCTGAATTACTTTCAGAACAAAAAAAATCTGTCCTCGGTTTTTTAAATAAAGGTGGGCGCGTGCCTTCAGATGACTTTTCAGAAAAACAACTTGAAGAACGTTGATTGAAAGGGTTAATAGACGGAGGTCTTGGGGGCGTGAAAACAACACACTCTGTACTCAATAAAGAGGAACTGCCGCATGACAAATTCTGCACACCACAACTTACAGGTGTAAAAGCACTTTTACCTGATCTACTAAAGCTAGCCGCGCCTACTACCAAGCTAACCGGCACAAGATTATCAGCACTTTCTTTGCCAAAACAAGGCTGCTCAACAATTAAAGATTTACTCAAAAATGCACTAGAACTTGATGATTGCCCACAAGACAGTCCTTTTTCAAGAGTGGTCACCCTCGTAGAAAAAACAACGGAGGGAGAAACAGGGGAGGAGTCTGTTTGGTCCACATGTTTTTCATAACCACTAGAAAATGTCTGACCGCAATCTGAAGGAGTTGATTCAAGGGCCGAACAGCAAAGCTCTTCATCATCGTTTACAAAAATCCTTCCATACCCGGCAAGGTTTGCATCAACACAGCTAAGAAACCCATCCGGCAACACAAGATGTTTTGGGGTAAGTGGTAATATTTTTTGACTATTATAATAACAACAAATAAGCTCTTGAATGGTCTCCTTGGTAATAAAATCTGACCTTCCACCTTGAAACGCAACTTTTTCTTCAAGCTTGTCCCAAACATAGTCATGAAGAACTGCAGGTCTCCCCTGAACCCCCTTTAACAAGGGCGTAGCTTTCCAGTAAGCAGAAGTAAATCTGACCGCTTTAATAAGTAAACTTTGGCCGCCATCTTTTTCTGTATCCAGCCAAAGCTGTGAAAGAAATGGGTATCTATCAGTTTGACCAGACCTTTTTTCAGCAACGACTTTTGCATTGTTAAGAAGCTTTGAAATAGCCAGAGAACCTTTTTCTTCAGCTTTACCAACAGGAAAACAAGAGAAACTGCCAAAAGGTGCTACTTGCCTGAACACAGAAGACCGATCCATTGCTTGCGAGGAAAAAAAAATGCATGCGACCCATATAAAATTTTTCTTAAAGTTAAACACGAAAACTCCCAACTAATAAAGCAAACCCTAATGAAAAAGGATATTTAATTTATCATTTCCTCAAGAATACATCAAAGTTTTATTTCTCGCTGAAACACTTTACTCAAAAATAAATACCTTCTAAATTTATCTATTTTTATAATAAAGATGTTTAATTTATGATTTTTAATAAAAAAATTATAAAAAATATAATTTTTTCAGCAACTAATATGTTATGCGAAACATAGCTTACATTTTCTAAAAAATTTTCCTGGGCAAGAATATTTCTTACCCTTTTCATCCATACGGTTAAAAAGCCAGTAGGAAAACATCAGGAAAAATTTTACTCGTTTTGCTGCTGAAAATATTCTTTAAAAGTTACTCAAACGCTTGTTCGATCCATTTTTGCATTTGATCTCTAGAAAAATCACTCTGATAAAAATCATTTTCAGTTAAGATCTTGTTAAATTTTTCTAAAAATCTAGATCTTCGTGCCGATATTCCCCTCGTAGCAAAACTCTTAAAAGCCGCACTAATTTCTGCTTCTTTTGCCAAAATTAAATCAACAAAAATATTTTGATCAGCCTTTAATTGACCAGAAAAAAAATTTATTATCAAAGGATTTTCACTTTGTCTAATTGCGTTTCTAAGCCTTGTTCCCTGAGAAGCCCGCGCCGCCCTTTCGCGCATGACAAAAGGCACAGCTAACATAAAATTTGCTGGCAAAAAATTTCTTTCTTTCTTAGCTCTAGAAAATTCTTGTCCTATCTTTCTAACAAAAGGCTTCAATACCTTTTTTGAATATGTTCCATTTTTCTTTAAATATTTTTCTACCTCTTGGCATAGCTTTTCCCTAAAAGGAATTATGTTACTTTTATTAAATCCAAAAGTTTCTCTGTGAGGCCAATAGCTTTCAGAGACATCAAATAAAAGAGAAAAAAGGGAGAATTATTATTACCCTCACTCTTGATATAGGTAACACAAAAAGGAAACTTACTCTGATTTCCCATTATTGCACTAAAAAATCTCTTTCTCTTTTAGCGCTCATTATTTCTTTCTCGACGAGCTTTAGCCTTTTGCGCGGAAAGCTCTGTACGTCTACCCACAAGCAGACGGCGCTCATCAAAATGTTCCTCCATCAAGCTCTCAGACAAAGCTGTCTCATCTTCATTAAATTCGTCATCGGCTGCCTCCACATGGGCCAACAAGTCTGCGACACCCTGATTACCAACTCCATCAGAGGGATGGTGCTCTCTAAAAGTAAAATGCAATTCAGCTGAATGTACGACACAAAAAGAAGCCAATGAATAAAACAGGAGGGAACTAAAAACACATTTTGAAAAATGGTAAGCCGCAACACTCCCTTTTGATAAACATTACTGTAAAACCTCACCAACAAAAGTGCACAGAGTGATTATTGAAAAAGAAAAGAATCGGCACTCAAAATCGTCTCTGAATTTTTAGGCGTAAAAAAGTAAAAATTTCTCCAGCCCTAAAAATTTCGCTGCAATGCGTTAATCCAATTCTTACTGCAGGGAGCAATCGGCATCCTCTTGCCCACCAGAAGACAGACAAGCTTTTTTATTTTTAGGTGCACCGTCGCTTAACTGAAGTTTTTCTTGTTGGAGTTTTTCAAAAACCTCTTTAACAATGCCTTCTACCAACGACTCACTTGCTAAACTAACGCCGCTGTTTACCTTTAATTCAAGAGCAGCCATACACTCCTTATGAAAAACTCCCATCGTACGAGGACTTGCCATCAAGTCTTTATAAGGCTCAAGAGCCTTTACAATAACTTTGATTACAGAATCTTCCTGTGCTGGAAATGCCTCAGAATACTTTGCTTTAAGCTTTCGACCGTACACTGACAATGGCACTGACTTTTCTTTATGCGCAGAATTAATCGATTCATCCAACACAGCAGGCTCATCCGCTTGATCTGCCGCTGCACCATCGACTTTTACTAATTCATTAATAGTTAGTTCAACTTGATCCATAACGGCGCCTATTATATCTTCATGCAAAATAGCTTCTTTATTATCAAGAGCATCAAATTTTTCTTGGAGTTGAACAAGACATGTCGAATAAAAATTTTTAAGAAGATGTCCATTGCTGCCTATTTTTTTAATAGATCTCTCGGACTTATGGTAAACTCTGGCTAAAAAAACAGTCAAACTAAAATCATCTTGAGATAAGTAATCATAAAGACTTTTGTATGCAGCTTCTTTTGTAATCATTTTTTTCATCAGAAGTATGCGACGAGCATCTTTATGTAAGTATTTATCAAAGACAAAAATTAAATCTTTTAAACGAGACAAACGTGGCAAAACAACCTCGTCCACCGCGACAGAAGAACAAATATCTTCGCCTAGCCTAACTTTTTCCTGCAGCTGCTTTAAACAATCTATTTGTACTTTTCCCAAGTCGGTAGTATTGGGACGATTGGCTTTTAATTCCTGATCGAATCTATGAGTACAATAGCCAAGCGTCAAATATTCAAAAAGAGGCTTTTGTTCAAAGAAAATTTTCAAATCTTTAAGAGATCCATCATTATTTATTTTTTTAATAAAAGGATGTATACGACTCTGAAAAGAACGATCAGAAAAAGGAATTGGGGACGCTGATATTCCCTCATACTTTCCCCAAAGAAACTCTACAGCCGCTGTCACCGATTCTTCTTCTACAACATTTTCACCTTTAGCTGCTCGCTCCTGTATTAAAACACATAAAGTCTTATTAAAATGACCCCAGACAGGCCTTGTAAGGCCGTCAACTACCCTCTGCGTTTCTGCAACATATGCGTTAACAAATGCATCATTTTGCGCAAGAGAAACAAGAGAAGGGAAAAAAGCTGTATTTTCCTGGAGATATGTAGAAAACCAATTTTTCCTTCTTTCAAATGCTGCCGATACTTTCTGATCTACTTGAAAACACTGCGTAATAGATAAACCAAAAAATATCCCCAAATTTATAATCCGCACCAGCAAATTGAATTGTGTTTTCATTTTAAAAACCGACATAAGAACCTCTTTTAAATAGCTGTTTGAACCTTTTAGAAATCACGTTAATTTTCTACTTAACCGCACTGTCAGACTAGACTGTCTTCTTGGTCGCAAGCGGCAACATTAGAATGATACTGCTTTTTAACTTTATTCCGCTCTTGACAAATCTCTTCCCGATCTGCCTGAAAAAATTGATAAGCTTTTTTGATAATTTCTTCAACTATCAACCTATCTGCCAAATTCTTAGAGGATGCATCTGCATTAAGAGCAAAAACGCATCTATCATAAAAACTAGCCAATAAATCACCATTCGGAATAATCTTTTTATACTCAGAAACAATCTCTAAAAGAACATCGTGGCACACACCTGAACTAGACAAGAGGGGATATTGAGCAATTCTTTTTTCAAGTTTCACAAGTGTTGCATCATCACCAGAGAAATCCCTACTCTTTTTTTTCTTTGCAATCACCGCTACTTGCTCAAGCGAGGGAGCAGATCTTCTTGCCTGAGATGCCATCAAGAAATCTACTACAGGATTAATCTCCAAAAAGACTTCCTCGATAATAGTTTTGTCAGTAATGTCCTGCCCCTGCTTCAAGCGCTCTTCAACCCTTTGCAAGGATTCTTCATAAAATGAAGATGCCATTTTAGTATTATGTTCCATTTTACCAAGCAACCCAGCTGCACAATCAAAAAAACAGATCAAAAACTTGTTTTTTTGTAACTCGTTTTTACTACTAAACATTTTAGCAAGATTTTCCCATTCAGGGTTACTGCCAATTTTTTTTACAACAGTCTTTATTCGCACCTCATTTTTACCAAGATTTCTTGCCAATTCTTTGGTCTCTAAGGAAGAACTTTTAAGCGGAGCGACAATATCTTTAATAGCTTCTAAAGAGCAAATATCTTCTGCGTGCTCAAACCTTGATTCAAGAGCAGCCAAGCACTTCCTTTTACTTTCTTTATTACAGTCCCACAGGTACAAACCGGGAGTGCCTTGCGCAAATTCCATCACACACAAATCAAAAACAAAAGAAGCGGTAAATGGATTTTTTCCCGTATATAATTTTAAATTTTTAAAGGAATCACCTTCTTGGACAAGGCTTTCAAACTCTCGTTTGTGGCTTAAAAACTTACGATCTTTAGACATAGTTTTTAATTGAGGAATTTGTGAAACTTCCTCATGTTTTTTCTGAAAAGGTGCAATAACAGATTTAATTACATCCTCATTAAAATCTTTACCACCTTTAACCAGATATTGCTCTAGCGAATGAAAAACACTCCAATTGAAAGGGAAAATTGTAAAGTTTGTACGCTCTTGAAGTGCGAAATACTCCATCATAGACGCAGAAAGCCGCGCATAAAAAAGAGACGGCGCAAGGCCCGGCTTTTGAAGGTACATTTTTAACAACGGGAAAGCGCCCCCATTATTATTAATCCAGACTCTTAAACTTTTATGAAGGCCTGCCTGAGTTAGCGGCTCCTTTTTTCTCTTTTGAGAACTGAGGATGGCAGAAGCAGACCTAGCAACTTCTTCAGGGGCTGATCCATCTTCTCTATCGGCGGGTTCATCAAAGTGCTCAAAGCTTGTTGCAGATGATGATGGAAAATCTATTGGGAATGGTAAAGGTGGATTATCCTGCGTGATGTTAGATGTCCCAAGATCATGAAAACCAGCACCAACATTACTTGGAGTTTGCACCAAGGTCATATCATTTTCTAAAAAAAGGCTACCCAAACTGTCATCATCAAGACTGAAATCTTCAGGCCATTGTAAATGAGTCTCGGAGAAATTAGAAAGAAAGCCTTCTGAAAAAAGAGAAAGTGGCCTTGGGCCATCGAGACCACCTAAAAACGGTGTTGGTCGGGTACTAAAAAGAGGTGTGGTATCGGGCCCAGAATGTGTACTAGGGCTTTGACCAGCCAAAGGATTTATCGAAAAACCTTGAGTGGTGACCACTACCCCTTTTGGAAAAAAATGTAGCTGGTCACTATGATTTTTATCGCCGCTAAACGATGAAAACCCTGCACTTAAACGAGTCCCCTCAGAAGCTGCGACCGGCACTTTGTTATTTTTTTGAAAACACTTTCCATATCCCTGAAGGTTTGCATTAATGCAACCAAGAAACCCATCAGGCAACACAAGGCCTCTTGGGGTAAGGCTTAGACCTTTATGACTATTATAATAATCACAAACAAGCTCTTGAACGGTTTCATTATTGATTATATGCCCCCCCGCCCCTTCATCAAGACTAACTATTTTTTCAAGCTCCGTCGAAACATAGTCATGAAGAACTGCCGACCTGCCTTGAATATCCTTTAAAGCTGGCGTCCAAGACCAATAAGCAGACACAAGCCTGACCGCCTTAATAAGTGAACTTTGACCGCCATCTTTTTTCGTGTCCAACCAAATTTTCGAAAGAAGTGGGTATTTATCAGTTTGAATAAATCTGTCATGAGCAGTAGTTTTTGCATTATTAAGAAGCTTTCTAAGCTTGTGCTTTTTACCATCACTTTCAGAGGCATGTGCAAATAAATCCTCTTCAAAAAAATCTCCTTGATTAAATTCAGGAGAAAGATCCATTGCCTGCGAGGAAAAAAAAATGCAGGCCGCACCTATAAAATTTTTGTTAAAAGTAAACAAGAAAGCTCTCCACGAATAACCTAAACCATAATAAAAAAAGATATTTACTTTATCACTTCTTCAAGAATACATCAAAGTTTTATTTCGCGCTGAAAAGGTTTATTTAAAAAATAAAAACCTTATATTATTGCTTACTTCTACCGCAATGATGCTTTAATTATGGTTTTTGATAAGAAATTATAAAGAGCATAATTCCTGCCGCAACCGACGCATTATACGAAATGTCGTTTGTCTTTTGCGGAATTTTTACTACTATTCCAGCTTTTAAAGCTTCTGGAGACACGCCCATTTCTTCACTACCAATAACAACACACAAAGGGCTTTTGTAGGTAACCTTTGTAGCATCTTGAGCACCCTGAAGGGCTGTTACATATAATGTATATCCAGCCTTTTTAAGCTGAACAAGCACTTCTGCTGCAGAACCAACTTCAAGAATTTCCATACGCTCAGCAAGTCCTGCAGAAGCTTTTACAGCCGCGCCGGTCAAAGGAGCTCCGTGTTTTTTGGTAATGATAACGCCATTAACACCTGTACAATAGGCAGAACGCAAAATAGCCCCCATGTTTCTGACATCTTGAATACCATCAAGCAACATCAAGAAAGGTTCTTTTTCTGCATCAAAGAATTTTTTACGAAAGGGAAAAGCAGAGACAAGAGCCGCAACACCTTGGTGATCGGTAGTTCCTACTTTTTGTGAAATGTGATCACGGGTTAAGTGATGCACAGGAATTTTATACTTAGGAAGTAACGAAGCAATGTGCTTCCACGCCTTTGGTTCTTGCTTGAGCGTATACATTTCGTACACTTTACGACGCTTTGCTTTAAGCATTTCTACTATTGCATGTACTCCAAAAATAAGCTCGCCAGCTTGTACTGTTCGTTTCTTTTCTGTCATATAAATCCTTTCTGTTTCAAAAAATGAGTGTACCATAAACTATCAATTCTTCCTATTGAACCGTGCTTTAAGCCCCTATCTTGCAAGAAAACAGCAAACTGATACACTTACGGCTGGGAGTTTAGTTAAACCTCATTTATAAGGATATATGCTATGAGTAAGACAAAACTTTCTTTACTGTTACTAGTAAGCTCACTTACCGCAACCAAACACAGCTGGGCAAAATCCGTCGACTCACACACCAAAGACAAGCACTCGTGCACAGATAGCTATTGTCATTCCAATAAAAAATCATCTGAAAAGCACCCTCAACAGCTTGATGAAGCATTTGACGAATTTAGCACTAAATTAGAGCAATCAGTGCGCAGCTCTATTTTAAACTTTATGGAAACAACACAAGATGAGTTTAATACCATTCATAAAAAAACTCAGGAAGAACTTAATCGCGTTCATACAGAATTGCAATCAGTTGGTGACCGCCTCAAAGAAAAAATTGCGCTCACTCAAACAAAACTCATCGAAGAAGCTGATAAAATAAAGCTCGATTTCCAACTCCCCTCAGAGTTTAAATTTGAATCTGCAAACAATGTTGATGTTGTAAACGACAAAATAATTTCACTTTCCTTAAAAGATGAAAAGCATTCAATTTCAATCAACTGTATCCTTGATAAAAACCGCATTAAAGGTCAGATTCGCATTGAGTCAACCGAAGTTAATGACAAAGGTGTATCAAAAAAATCACACCAAGAAGCATCTTTTGATCATCGTGTTTTTATAGGAAAAACAAATCTAGAAAATCTTACTGTTGATTTTGATAAAGAACGTCATACGCTAACTTTTAGTATTCCAAAAGAATTTGAAACTGAAGTAAAACGCTCAGTGAAAATTTCCGTAAAGTAATAATGAACATACCATCTCAACAAAAATTAAAATTTTGGGGACGTACTCTATCGTCCCCTTTTCTTTTAGATACGACGCATACAACAGAAAGTTGGATAGAAATTAGTGAGCAAGCTTTGCACTCAAATATTGCCGCTTACAAAAACATTCTAGGGGCCAACACACTACTGGCACCCGTTATCAAAGCAAATGCTTATGGGCATGGTATGTTGGAAGTTGCACGCGTACTTGAAACAGTTGAACATATCGAGTATCTATGTGTCGCGCAATTATCTGAGGCTCTTGCGCTCCGTGCTAACGGTATACAAAAACCTCTTTTAGTTTTAAGCATCATTGATGTTGACCCTCACCAAGCAGTTATCCATGACATTGATATAATAATTTCTAACGTAGAAGTAGCACAGTATATTAATGAATGCGGACAAAAACTCAACAAAAAAGTAGCGATCCATATTAAAATAGATACCGGACTTTCGCGCATGGGAGTCTTGTGGAGTGAAGCTCTTGATTTCATTACCATCTGCAACGCACTTCCTTATTGTGCGATCAAAGGTTTATTTTCCCACTTTGCAAACTCAGAAAACGAAGATCCAACATTTGCTCAATTACAAATAACTCGTTTTAAAAAAGTTGTAAGTATCTGTGCAGAAAAAGGAATTCACGTTCCGTACATACATATTGCTTCCTCTGCAGCACAAACAGCACTCGCAGAAAGTCATTGCACAATGGCTCGCCTAGGGATAGGACTGTATGGGCTGTGGCCTTCACCCAGCAACCAGCAAACAACAAAAAAAACATTTCCTCACTTTACATTGCAGCCAGTTATGACATGGAAAACTAAAATAAATCAGATAAAAAATATCCCTGCAGATAGTTATGTGGGATATGATCTTACATTCAAAACAACACGCCCCACACGCATTGCAGTACTTCCTATCGGCTATAGCGACGGATACGATCGAGCACTTTCAAATAAAGGAATAGTGAAGATACGTGATACATATGCTCCTATTATTGGACGCGTCGCGATGAACTTAACGATGATAGATGTTACTGATATCCCAAACATTTCTCTGCATGACATAGTAACATTGATGGGAAATGACGAAAAAATTAATGCAGACTCTTTGGCAAAACTCTGCTCTACAATTAACTATGAAATTGTTTCACGCATCAGTCCTTTTTTGCCGCGCATAATTATTCCCTAGAAGACTTTTCGTTTGGTACCATTCTGGTATAGTAATAAACCCCGCATGATAAAAACCCAAACGAAAGACCTCTGTGTATTTATTAGAAGGCAATATGGGAGCAGGAAAATCAACACTACTCGCTCTTATTAAACAACACCTTTCGCACGTCAATGTTGTAACAGAACCAGTTGACTGCTGGCACCACAGCACTCACGGAAAATCTCTTTTGGGACAATTTTATGAGGATCAAAATCGTTGGTCTTATACCATGGAAAAATTTACACTTATCACACGTGTGCGTGAATACCTTAAAGAACAGCACAAAAACAGCTCCCCTACCATCATGGAGCGCTCCATTTACTCAGGCTATTACTGCTTTGCAAAAAATGGTTATTTACAAGGCAATATGACCAAAGCGGAATGGAAAGCTTATAACTTATGGTTTGAATTTTTAGTAAAAGACACCTGCAAAAAACCTCGGGGATTTATTTATCTCTATACTACTCCAGAAGTATGCTTTAAACGTATGCATAAACGTAAACGTGTTGGCGAAGAAGAAGTTCCACTTAAATACCTTCAGGAGCTTCATACCGCTCATGAACAATTTTTAATAGAAAAAAAAGAGATCTTATCCGATCTTATTTCTATCCCTGTGCTCAAGCTTAATGTCTGCAAAGACTTTGCAGACAATTCTATCGCCATAAAATCACTTATGGATGAGATTAGTTCATTCCTACTTATGCATTCACAAAATCCTCAAACTGCTCGAAACTATTTAAGCTCAACCACTCCATAGAAATAAATATTCAGCCTTAGGCCCAATAAGCTCAAAGGGCCCTTTGACAAAGGGTTCCTGCAATGTTATTCTATTAAAAGATTACTAATAGAAATTATTTTTAAAGTTATAGTCATGAGAGCTTAAAAACAGTTCCATAGAATTATTTTAAGCTTAATTATTATTTCAAAATGGAGAAACTCTTATGAAAAAATATATAATAAGTCTTTTATTATTAATACCGCACTTTGCTCAAGCTGCTCAATCGGCCACTGCACTTGCTGCTCAGTTAAGACGTGTACCTACTGCGCTTAAATTTTCTGCTTTGCGTGCAGCTCTCAAAAAAACGGCAGAAAAGACTCCTGCAGTAATCAAAAATACAAAAAAGTTTTGTGATGAATTTAATTTTCCTTCTCCAGCTTGTTTTGAAAATGTAAGGACTATTAAAATGATTATAGAACCCATTGAAAAATCATTACTAAAATTAAAATATGGAGTTTCAAAACAAAACCCTTCAGAAACGCTTAATGCACTTGAAAAACTTACAACTCGATTGGTCAAAACGCGTCAGAGCAAAACTACAGAAACCATTATTAAACGGGAAAAAGAGCTAAAACAATCTGAGGCTTACAAGATTTGTGACCAGCAACTGAAAGAATTAAAAGGTACAAAAACTTTGGCTGAACTACGTCTTCAATTATTAAAAAAGAAAGACGGACCACGCGCAAAAGCACTTGAAAAGATTATTACAGATCTTAATAGTCAAATGACATTGCTTGGCGAAGGCTCAAATTACCTTACGCAATTAGGTCATAGAATTTGCGATTTAAAAAATGCCGTTCAGATTAACCAAGAAGAGCGTGTAGCGCTTTATAGAACCTTTAGAGACCTTAAAACAACCCTTAATAATTCTGTGGCTCTTAATAGCTCTGTCGCCATTACTAAAGCAACTCAAAAATCCGCAGTAAAAACAGCTAAGTCGTCAGTTGAAGCAGTACAAGAATCTAGATTTAACAAAATACTAACTGGCCTTTCTGCTTTTTTTGGTTTTAATTTAGGCAAAGCCTAAATAATAAGAAATTTAATTAATTTTAAAAGTGCGTAAGGAAGCTCCTTACGCACTTTTTTTATACTGTTTATCTATTAAAATATCATCCAAGAGTATAGATACGATGCTTACCAACTTTCACAATCATACCTGTTTGCCATGCAACGCTCGCTTTAAAGTCTGTAACAACTTGTCCATCAAGCAACACTGCCCCGCTTTCAATAAGACGCTTTGCTTCGGAAGAAGACTGAATGGCGCCCAATGCTTTAAGAAAATCAACAACCCATACTGGATTTGCTGTATCTGCGGGCAGAGCAACAACGTGCGATTTTGAAAGATCCTTTTTCTGAAATACCGCTTCAAACTGTTGTTGCGCTTCATTAGCTTCTTTTAAAGACCAAAACTCAGTAATAATTCCATGCGCCATATTCTTTTTTAATGTCATAGGGTGCGCGAAACCGTCTTTGAGTTCTTTTTGTAAAGCAGCAATGTCAGTCAACGACATACATAGCGCCACTTCATAATAACGCCACATTGCATCATCAGAAATTGACATTAATTTACCAAAGGCCTGATCAGCCGATTCTGTAAGCCCAATGTAATTATTAAGTGACTTAGACATTTTCTGTTTACCATCAAGACCTTCAAGTAAGGGAGTGGTGATAACCACCTGCGATGACTGTCCATATTGTTCTTGCAAAAAACGACCCATAAGGAGATTAAAAGTCTGATCTGTTCCACCTAATTCAACATCTGCTTTAAGAGCTACTGAATCATAGCCTTGCATAAGCGGATATAAAAGTTCATGGAATCCTATCGGCTGATTAGTTTCTAATCTGTTTGCAAAATCTTCTCGCTCGATAAGTCTTGCAACAGTCACCTTTGAGCACAACTGAACCATGTCCCGCATAGATAATTTTCCAAGCCATTCAGAGTTGTAACGAACTTCCATTTTGGCAGCGTCTAAAATTCTCCCTACTTGTTTAAAGTAGGTCTGAGTATTTTGCTCAATCTCTTCCTGACTTAAAGGTGGACGAGTTTTAGATTTTCCTGTTGGATCACCAATGCGCGCAGTAAAATCTCCAATCAAAAATACAACAGTATGACCCATGTCCTGAAATTGACGCATTTTACGCAAAACAATTGCATGGCCTAAATGAAGATCTGGGGCTGTAGGATCGGCGCCCAATTTAATAACAAGCTTTTTACCGCTTGCAAGCTTCTTGGTAAGCTCTTCTTCAGAAACAACAGCAACTGTACCCTTTTTAAGAATCTCTAACTGTGAATTCATTCTTTACGCTCCGCTATTGAACAATACCAACCATATAAGCAAGCAGAAAAGCTACTCCAACAACAAACCGGGCTATTGAATCGCGTACTACATAAATAAGAATATAGAGCATCAAAAGCGGCCCAAATAACATTATCATCTCACCATATTCACTATCACTCAATAAATCATTGAAAGTGTAGAAATAAAGAAAGTGAAAAATATTAGTAATAAGACTAAATGCTGCCATTAAACTTGCCATTAAAAATGAAGTATAAAGCAGCCGAGTAACAATAATACTTAATGTTGTTGTTTCTGCTCCAACTAAAGATAAAGAGCGCAATGAAACAATATGCTGTAACAAATCAAGGCTCTTAGGCCCGTGCATGGCAAGAATCAAAAAAAATGAGATGATAGAAATTCCTAATGCAGCAACTGTTTCAGAAAAATAGGCCGCAGCAAGTTTAAACCCGCGATCCTTCCCTTGAATATTAAGTGGATTGATAGGAATATAACGGCCAAGCCCAAACGGCATGTAATTGAAAAATATCTGCAAAGCCACAATCAATACAATCCACACACGACTTGCATGTTCAAACGGATTAAACGTCAAAAATCCTAGTTTCTCGGGAGTGTCATCCCCCATCTCTAAAGCGGTACGAGCTCGTGCATACCCAACCAGGGGCGCACATATAAAGTAAGTTAATAACACCACTGTTACGCTAATAAACAGTTCAGCTTCTTTTATAGTCATAGTGCACCACCTCTTATAAAAAAACTCTACAAAATTCCTCCAAGCAGTTTAAAATGATTTGCCCCAGCGGTCAAACTATCAGCTCTTCACAAATCATTGAGACGTACTAGACTAACGCTTTAGACTCATTTCTAAAAAAGAGAGCTGCCATGAATAAAAAAAATAAAATCACCCCTAAAAATCAAAGTGCCCTAACAGCACAGACCTTGTGGAAACCGTTTATCGCCCCTGCTTTTTTGGCAATCATCACTGCGTTTGTCTACTCATTTTCTTTGCACTACGATTTTCAATTTGATGACATCGTAAATATTAGAACTCATTTTGCCATTCGTAACGAAACATTTTGGAACCTTGCGTTTAAAGCCCCGCGCTGGATTAGCTACTGGCTTAACACTTGTTATTACCAACTGGGAGAATTTAATCCCTTTTATTACCGCATGTTTAATATTCTGTTTCATATAACAACCGGCATACTCATTTTTTATAGCGTAAGAAATATGCTTACCCGCCTTACCAACAATTCTTATTTTCAATCTCGTGCGTACCCTATCGCCTTTACCACAGCGCTTATATTTCTTTTACATCCAGTACAAACTCAAACAATATCTTATGTGGTACAAGGGCAGCTTGAAGGGCTTGCCAGCCTTTTTATGATGACATGCATTCTTCTCTTTTTAAAACTCACTCAATCTAAAAACATGATTTTTACATCGGTTCTTACCGCAGCTCTTTTTAGTGCGGGATACGTTGGATGCGGCACTAAAGAAATTGCCATACTTTCACCGCTCATGTTGCTTCTTGTCGATTGGTTTTTTGTAGCACAGGGATCATGGAGTAGTTTTAAAAAAAGAATTATTTTACATTTCTTATTTGCCGGCCTGATTGGTTACGCGTACGTAGAATTTTTAAAACCAAGTTTTTTTAAAGAAGTTGTCACCGGAAGTATTATGATTGATAACAACGTCGGCAATATTATTACCATTATTCCGCACGAAAAAATAACTCCACTTTCGTATTTTATCTCAGAATTTAAAGTTATCTTACATTATATATTTATCTTTATATGGCCGTTTTGCATGAGCGTTGATTATGACTGGAAAATGGTAACGGGATTTTTTGCACTTGATTGTTTTTTACCGTTCCTTGCCCTTTTACTCATTGCTGTGGGAATTATTTTTCTTATCGCACGTGACAAAACAAGCGTTATAGGATTTTCTATCCTATGGTTTTTTTGTGGGTTAGCTCCGCGCTCCACGATTATTCCCTCAACAGAGTTACTTGCAGATTATAAAACGTATTTTAGTTCATTTGGCATATGTCTGTTATTGGCACTTATAGCCATTTACGCTTTTGAGTGGACACAAAAACAACTTCTAAAAAAAAACTTCCCTGCATGGATATGTTCTTCTTATACGGCAATAGCATTGGGGACCCTTGTTTTGGGTGCCGCCACCTATCAACGTAATCTTGTATGGAGTTCAGCAGAAATATTCTGGGCAGCTGTCATTAAACATTCTCCGCTTAAAGCGCGCGCCTATAATAACTACGGGACTGCACTTGCTGAACAAAATCAACACCAAAAAGCCCTCCTTGCTTTTAAACGCGCTCTAAAGCTTGATCCCTTTTACCCAGACCCATGGAATAACTTATCCGTTACTTATGACAAATTAGGTAACGTTGATAAAGCAATTAGTACCATGGAAAATGCACTTAAAGTGCATACTCAATGTCCAGAGTTTTATAACAACCTCGGGTCATTTTTTTTAAAAAAAGGAAACTTTGAAAAATCAGTAGAATTATGTACAAAAGCAATTGCAATGCGACCTCATTATGGCAAGGCATACCACAATATTGGTCGTGCAAAAATGGCAATGGGTAAAAAACTTGAAGGGTGGGAGTATTTTAAAAAATCTGTTACGCAAGCAGATTATGACATTACACCGGGCTTTGAAGCGTACGCCAACGCGAGCATGCAGGTTGAAAAATACAAAGACGCAATCGTAGGATTCTCACAAATACTTAAAAATCATCCACATGCTTTTGAAGCGAAATTCAACCTCGCTAACGCCTATTACTGCGATGGCAATTTTGACAAGGCAGAAAAAATGTACCTTGGACTCATTAAAGAAAAACCCAGTGACTGGCGTCTGCATTACAATCTTGGGGAGCTTTATTGGATTTCATCCGGCGCGCAAAAGGCTTTGCCCTGTTTAGAAAAAGCAGAACCGTTGGCAGGAAACACTCTACACGTAAAGCAACGCATTGCACTATGCAAAAAACAAGTTCATGAAAAAAATAGAAGCTAACTGCGGGGAGGAACATAGCTCCTAAAGGCAGCTAAAACAAATTCCTCCAGAGAAACTATTTCCTTTTTATCTTTTAGGTGCTCATTCAGTACATAAAAACATGTTAAAGAAGCGGCATCCCAAAAAGTCTTACGGTAATCACTTCTTAACAATTGATCCGCAATTAAAAAAGACACATCTTTATGAAATCCATGTGCAGCCCCCGTAAGATACGGATAGCTAAGGGCGTTTCCCATAAGAAACTTATACACATCTGCACCGTGAGAAATAACCTCTTTGGTAAAATTAAAAGAACCGTTTTCGACCACTTTATGCGATTCAGCGCAGACCTTCCTGAGTTCATCTAAAGTAAAAATGTCTTCCGCTGCTACGGTATGCTGAATTTTGAGCAAAACCATTTCATAAAATTGAGATGCCAAAGGACCCTTAAACCTACATTTTTCTCTACTATACTCCGCTACAAACGAAGTGAAATCTTCAGGATCGAATTGATGAAAAGCGAGAATTAAATGTACTTCAGAAGTAAGTCGAGTTGAAAAGACCTTTGATGCCTTTCTTAAATTTTCTTTAGACCGTGGAGATGGACAACTTTGCATTACTCTAGGATTAATCGCTGAAAAGGCAGAATCAAATTCTGTTTGACTCATGGATTTTAAAAATTCCGTGGGATTTTCAGAGCTATTTTTTAGCAACTCATCCGAAAAATTCGTCGTTGAAAGTCTTTGAGACAAATTTCTAAGAAAAGCCTTACTCAACCCGCCAACATCCCTCCTGTTATAATTATTAGAAGGCGCTATTTTCTCTCTCATCTGAATGAAGGCAATCTGCATCATTTTCTCAAAAAAATATTTATTCTCTTTTTTTATTTTTTTAAGCTCAGGAAATTCTAAAGCACGCTCACCAAAACGTCGTTTCGCTTCTGCGACTGCATGGCCTTTTCTACGACTTGGCACTGCTGCCTTCCCGCCATTTTTTCTTCCAAGAGGTTCTTTGGTCAATAAATCATCGCCATTAAGAGAACCATCAAAAAAAGATTTCATCAAAGAGGCTGTAGCTGGAGCAGGTAACATAGCGCACTGTTGGTTGCTTGCATGCATTTTGCAACTCAACATAAGACTTAAAAAATAGATCAAAAAAATCATATAATCCCTTATTTTTTCAATATCAGAAAACTTTTTAGCTCCCTACATTTGCAAGGGGAAATCTATTCTACAGACCATTTTGCAAAAAGCAAAGATGCCCATTCCTTTAAACTCGACTCTCCATAATTTAAAAAAAAACGGCTCAGACTCATTTTGACCAAAGTAAGGTTTGAGGATATTCTATAGTCATGCCGTTTACACCTTTTTTAGAAATAATAAGCTGATGGATACAAAGTACGAGCAACAATCATTTGACGCTCAAATAAGAACTCAGTGGGAAAAAGAAAAAACATACACCTTTATGCACGATGATTCGAGAGAATTGTTCAGCATCGACACGCCACCTCCAACAGTCTCCGGATCTCTTCATATCGGGCATATATTTTCCTACACACAAACCGATATTATTGTGCGCTTTCAACGATTATCTGGGAAAAATGTATTCTATCCTTTTGGTTTTGATGATAATGGACTTGCAACAGAACGCTTTGTAGAAAAAAAGAACAACGTCACGGGCTACTCAATGCAACGTTCTGCTTTTATTAAACTGTGCTTGGAGCAATCAAAAGCATCAGCTCAAGAATTTCAAAACTTATGGCAACGTATCGGCATATCAGCAGATTGGGAAAAAACCTATTCAACCATTTCCCATGATGCACAAAAAATTTCACAAGCATCATTTGTCAATCTGTATAACCAAGGCTTTGTGTACCGCAAAGAAGAACCGGCACTGTATTGCACAAGCTGTTTTACCTCCGTTGCGCAAGCAGAACTTGATGACATAGAAATGCCATCGCATTTTAACGACATTACCTTTACCGCTCAAGATACCTCAAAACTTACTGTCGCGACAACGCGTCCAGAGCTTTTATCATCATGCGTGGCACTCTTTTTCAATCCTGATGATGCGCGCTATCAGCACTTAAAAAATACGAATGCAACGGTTCCTGTATACGGCAACACCGTTCCTATTTTAACTGACGAGCTTGTTGATATTCAAAAAGGAACCGGCCTTGTAATGTGCTGTACCTTTGGTGATAAAAACGACATTGCATGGTTTAAAAAATATAGCTTGCCCTACAAACAGTCAGTTGGCTTTGACGGAAAATGGACAGAGAAAACTGGTGAACTTGCAGGACTACGTGCTGAAGCAGCGCGAAAAAAAATCTTAGAGCTCCTTGAACAAGAAGGCTCTTTGGTGGGCAAAAAGCAAATAGTCCATTCAGTTAACGTGCATGAACGTTGCAAAAAGCCAATTGAATATATTGTTCTTACTCAATGGTTCTTAAACATTCTTGATCACAAAGAAGAATTTTTGCGCATCGCTGACACTATTGAATGGTACCCGCACTTTATGAAAACACGCTACCGCGACTGGGTTGAACATTTACAATGGGACTGGTGCTTAAGCCGTCAGCGATTTTATGGAATTCCTTTTCCTATATGGCACTGTAAATCATGTGGACACATGATTGTTGCCAACAAAGAGCAACTTCCTGTTGACCCCCAAGAAACAACCCTAAAAAGCGGATGCCCTCAATGTAATAGCACCGAACTAAAAGGTGACACAGACGTTATGGATACGTGGAATACCTCATCCCTAACCCCTTACATCTGCGCATATTTGGCCTCTGGGAAAAAAAGTGATCCGTTTGAACCAGGCGTTGCACGGGAGTTTTTGCCAATGGCAATGAGGCCACAAGCACATGATATTATTAGGACATGGGCATTTTACACTATTATTAAAGCATGGCTTCATAACAAAACCATTCCATGGAAATCAATTGTAATTTCTGGGCACGTGCTCAGCTCTGACAAAGATAAAATTTCAAAATCACAAGGCAACAATCCGCTTGAACCTGAAAAATTATTAGCACAGTATCCCGCAGACGTCATTCGCTATTGGACCGCATCAGGGTCTTTGGGGCAAGATGTAGCATTTTCAGAAAACCAACTCAAAATTGGTCTTAAGTTACAAACAAAATTATGGAATGCATTCCGTTTTGTAAAAGATCATATTCAAAACGCACCAACAGAACAACCTGAAAAATTGGGAACTTTGAATGAGTGGGTTTTACATAACGCGAGCGAAACTTTTGCAGCATATCAACAACAACTTCAAAAAAATGAATTTGGACATGCTCTTAATGCCCTTGAAAGATTCTTTTGGAAAGACTTTTGCGACAATTACCTCGAGCTAGTAAAAGATTGTCTTTTCCATCCAGAAAAGTATTCTCCTGAAATGGTCGCGGCAACTCAGTGGACATTACACTCTGTTGGGCTACAACTTTTGCAAATGTTTGCGCCTTACATGCCCTTCATTACCGAGGCATTGTACGGACAACTTTATAAAGAAAAAATGGGCGTCCCTTCATTGCATCTGACACTTTACAATGCAGCGACACAAACATATCCACAAAGCGTAATAGTCAGCGATTTACTTATTGCCATTGTGGGCGAAGTGCGGCGCTTTAAAACAGAAAAGCAGTTGTCTCTTAAGGTGCCTCTTGAGTCTTTAACATTACATAGTGTTGATCAGAGCCTGCTTAAAACTTTGACCCCTCTTGGCCAACTTTTAAAAGGTGTTACGCACGCGCAAAGCATCACTTACACATCCGGTGACATTGAGTCTCCTCTCCTTCTAGAACATGAAGGCAAATGGTTTGCCGAGCTAGATCTTGATGACATTATAAAGACAGAAAAACCAACATGATTGTAATAAAAAATACCCAAAGAAAATTTAAAATTAATACCGAACGGCTTAAAAAAACAGCTCAAACTGTCTTAGATGAATTGGGATACAAAGACTTTGATCTTGGCATGTTGCTTACGAATAATAAAACCATTCACGGCTACAACAAACAATATCGAGATAAAGACAAACCAACAGATATTCTTTCATTTCCTTACTATCAACTAGAGCCAGGCAAGCGCATACCTTTTAATGTAGAAGAAGATGAAAGAAATGTAGGCGACCTTATTGTCTCCATTGAATTTGTAAATGGAATCCTACCACTCTATGACGTCACGCTTGAAGAACGACTTGATACGCTCATAATTCACGGCATTTGTCATTTGCTGGGCTATTCTCATTACGATGAAAAAAATGACAAAATTATGAGCGCACTTGAGAAAAAACTTGCTAAGAAATTAGCAGGCGAAAATCGTCTTGTGCAAGTACAACAACGCGATGCGTGCTAACTATTAGTGCTTTATTTTACTCACGGGAATAGGAAGGATTTCTTTTATAGAATTCTTCTTCAAGAAGCTCAATACGATCAATCGACTGGCGTAACCAGCTTAAAACAAGCTCCTCTTGTTCTTGCTTAGAAAGTTGCCACTCAATAGTTGAAGCACGTAGTCGTGTAGTAAAATCATACAAACATAGTGCAACACTTACAGAAACATTAAAACTTTCACTAAATCCATACATGGGAATCTTAACCAAGTAATCAGCATGTTCCATTGATTCATTGGTTAACCCCATAAGCTCTGTGCCAAAAAGCAAAGCCAATTTTTGATCTATAGGAACTTCAGAAAGTGTCATAACTGCATGCGGCGAAGTTCCAACAATCTTATACCCATTTTTTTTAAGTGTATTGATACACGTTGCCGTTGGCGTTTGCACTTCGGGACTGATATTGCGATATTCATGTAAAGTTAACCACTTTGAAGCACCTTGATCGATGTCTTTTTTAACCACAAACTGATTTCCGTACATTATGCAATGCATATCCTGTATACCCATTGACTCGCACGAACGAACAATTGCTCCCGCATTTAACGATTGATACACATCTTCAAGCGCAATAGTAATGTAGCGAGTTCTGCGTTGCGCCGCTTCTTGAATCCGGACAGCCCGATTTTGGGTGACGTACTGAGAAAAAAAAGCAATTAATTCTGAAGTGGTAGGTTTCATACTTCTCGCTTAGTTAATGCGTAAAACAGAGAGTTTTTTATGACAATAAGTCTTTTAAGTGTAGTTTGTGAATACCTTGTGTCAACCAATTTACATTAATTGATTTACAAAAAAATAAAACTGGGTTATATCCATGATTGTCTTTGATTATATGATTAGGAGCCACTCATGAAGCATCTTTCTTATGCCGCACTTATAACAATTATGCTTACTTTTACACCGCTTTTTGAGGCACACACCCCCCCGGCAGGATGGATAGAAAAAGTAACCTGGGACCCTGCAACTGGAAACTATAAGATAACCTTTGAACAGCCTACTGCGCATGTTTATCAAACTCATTTTGAAATTAAAAACAACCTCCAATCTGGTTCCCAATCTGGTTCCCAATCTGATTCAAACTCTTTATCTGATTCAAACTCTTTATCTGATTCAAACTCTTTATCTGATTCAAACTCGTTAGCTGATTCAAACTCGTTGGCTGATTCATTATCAGCCAACAGGGGGCTTACCAATAACCCAACCACAACAGCTACCAATGCAGCAGCACTCTGGAATGGCTTTAAAAATTCTAAGTATGGCAACAGATCTTGGAAAGAATGGCTTACCTCTAAAGAAGCTTTTGGGATCTATACATGTGCGGCTGTAGGTTCTTACGGCCTTATATATCTGCGACTTAAACAGGCGCTGTGGTTGATTGAAGATAAAAATGCATGGTGCAACTGGAAGACAGACATTTCTCTTGAAGAATTATATAGTACTGACAGAGAAACATTGTCCCATGAACTTATAAACAAGGTGCAAACAAGTTATACCAATCCCCATAACCCTACCGACCATGTAGCACCTATTAATGCTTTTTTAGAAGATTTGCGTAACGAACTTACCATTTTGCGTCGCTATTTTACGCTGGCAAAGTGGATACGAAACTTACGATTGCAAAAGATCTTTCCTGTATCACTTACTCAAATGCAGGCAGCTAAGCAAGGCATCGAACGGATAGCCTTGCTTAAGCGAATATTTTTCAGTTGGGCGGAGCACTACAAAACCAAACGATGTCTTACAGTGCAGGATGCCAATTAGTTTCCGCCGCTCATTCCCAGTCGAGAGATAAAGTACTTAATGTCATCATCTCCAAAACGCAGACCAATCCCAAAAAAGGCGTTCGCGTTATGGCGACTGATAAAGTCATCAGCACCAAAGTTTACATACAAATTACGCAGTAAGAATACACGGTTTATCCATTTCAAGTGCGGACGCTGATCGTTTAATCTATCGCGACCTCTCATATCAAATGCTTCAAACGTTGTAACCCATCGTAACTTGTCTGAATTAAATGGAATGTCATAATCAATACCCACACCAAAACTGCTGTCAAACAATCCAAACCTGAATGCAACATCAGTAAATGTTTTACCAAACTGGAATCCAAACTTCTTAGCATCTCGAGTACGAGTTGTTTCTTCTAATCGCGGAGCAAGCTGTAGCTTTCTAAACTCGTTACCAGCAGTCAACGTACTAAGCACGTCATCTACATTATATGCGTTGCCGTCGCTGTCCTTCCAGACACGATCGGTAACTGTCCGTTGGATAGTACCCTTGGTGCAACCCATATATTGTAAGAGATAGAAATGATCTTGGTTTGGATGTACGCGAATATCGAAGTAGCCTTTTGCATCACGTAAATCAAAGTTTTCTGCCCGAGAATACATCGCCTCAAAGTGAGTATCAAATACTACGCCCAAACTTTCGATTTTTGAAAAATAGTTTTTGAGTCCCTGTACCGCAACTTTGATATCGTAATAGGTTTGATCTTCATTAACCAACTTCCCAATAAGACCTTTTCCATCATCAATTTTACTTACAACAGAACCAAAACTCCTAAATCCATCACGTGTTTGCAACGCAGCTTCTTCAATAGCATCGGCAGTGCTTTCAAGTTTGTCTGCCATACCACCAAAGTCTCTATCAAACACATTTGCTATACGCTCTACATTGCGATCAAACGACGGCAATGATTCTTCTGTAAGCTTACTTGTTAGGCGATGGAAATCATCCTTAATAAGCGGCATTGCTTCCCGCATTTGCGCAGCAAACGCACGAAAATCTACCACAATCCCCTGAATATCATCTTGATTAGTAGTAACAATGCGATCGATAGATTCACTAAACGAAGCAATACGTGCTGCTGCTTTATGGAAGTCTCCCATAATATCTTGCATACGCTGTTTGCCATCATTGGAAACAAGAGAATCTTTAATCGATCCGGTAATATTTTCTACGTTATCAGCAATTGTTTTAAATTGTTGCAACAATGCGTCAACAGAAGCCGGAGATTGCCCTGGCTTACCAAGCGGATCACCTTCTTTTAAGGTAGAAGAAAGTGGGTCACCCGGAACAAGTTCAAGATATTTCACACCCAGAAAACCATCCTGTCTTACAATTGCATACGAGTCAGAACGCAAAGTGTATTGTCTAAAGACCATAATTTCTGCCTTGGCATCGTACCCACCCTCATCGCGCTGAGCAAGTAAAATGTCAGAAACCCAGCCCACTTTAACCCCTGCGATTTTCACATCTGCTTTGCGAGCAAGACCTGATACATCGTTAAAGTATACATACTGCTTTCTGTATTTTTCTGTATCAAGACGAAAAACACCGATATGAAAGGTCATATAGAAAAAAATAGCCAGCGCTCCAAGAACAAACATTCCTACACTGGTTTCTGTATTAATTCGCACAGTTTCCTTTCAGTCAAAGCCAGTATAATTTTTTTATTTCGAACACTTCGCCTCTTTCATCAAATGTACGAGCAATAATTGCAAGAAGCTTTTGTTCTATTTTACCAACTGTTCCATAACATAACACAGAAAACACTCGCGGCTCAAATTTTGCAACTAACAGAGCACTCAGCTCTTTGGGTAAACTTGCATAATCCTTTTCATAAAGAGGAACAAGGTAGGTGTTCCAATCTGTATGCCACGCTGACAGTTGCAAGTCTAGTTTCTCTATAATTTTTTTACTCACATCCTCTGGGGTAGGCTTTCCAATCGTATCAGGTCCCAAATCAAAAATTCTACGTACCGAAGGAGAGAGCAATAAAGGGTGCATAGTAGGAGTTTCTACCCACACAGTAAACAGGTCTGACCAATAAACAGTTTTTCTAGATCCACCTTCACGAGCAAGCTCAGGAACATAGAACATTGTATTTTTGAGACCCTCAAAACCTTCGTACGCACAGATATCAGTGATATCTACAAAATCGTAACGACGTTCTTTAAGATATTTTTCAAACAAGGGATATATATCTTTTTGTTTTGACAACTCACCAAACTTTTTAAAAATGTTTTTAAAAAAATTTTCTATTTTCAAACCGGGCTGCCCAGCAGATGCTTTAAAAACTCTCTTTTCAGAATCAATAAGACTCTTAAGGGGAATTTTTCCTTCCTCGCATGAAATACAAATCTTTAAAACGCCGCCCAAACCATCCCGCTTTTCTTCAAATTCAAATGTTTGCCATCGATGTTGAGTCTTTAATAAGAATGAAAGAAACCGTTTGGCTCGGTTTACCGGATCGGTAGCCGCACTTGACCCTTCTGACTTATTTTTTGGATCTTCTTTTTCTTCTACTGCAAATTCAGTATCTGCAAGCGCGAGCTGATTAAGTGCAATTGAAATTCCAGAACGAGCAAGTAACTTTGCACGCTCTCTATTTACCGCAACGGGAATAAAGGTATTGTACGTAGAACCTTTAAAATAAAGTTGCGTAACAATAAAAGTTGCTGCCGTTAGCAATAAAAACACGGTTAACAATGCAAATCCTGGCTGTTTTTTCATGGAACTATTCCTCCAGTCACTGGTCCGCTGCCCGTCTGCCGTGTTCCGCTAAGCCCCCCTTGCTTGCCCCACGATTCAAACTTTGATTGCAAATCGTTGCTGAGTGGATTATCGTACATAACATCACCTAATTTGTCTTCCACGCGATCTTGCATTGTTTTTCCTGAAAGAGGCTTCTGCCCTTCAAGAACAAATGGCCCAAAACCAAAGTTTGGTGCAAAAGTAGCTGAAAACATACGCTCACGCTGCAAGGCATCAACCATTATTATCGTAATTTTTATAAATTGAGGGACAAGCGGCAATTGCTCTCCTTCTTCATCAGCAGCAGACTTTTCTGGATCTTCTTCCCATTCAATTTTTCTTATAAAATTTTTCTTCTCATCTTTTTCAGGCTGTTCTGTATTTTTCTTTTCATCTTTTTTTTCAACAACTTTTAACTTCTTTTTTTCCGGTAGTGCAAAAAATTCCATCTTAAAAAATTTTATGTCTCGAGCAACTTGAATACCTTTTGATTCTATTTTTTCAGCATCAAAATTAAACGATTGCACTTCGGCAAGCGTATGACTTTCATAGCGATACAAGACAGAATAATCTGATTGTTTACGACTATCAGAACGTAAAGCATACACAACACGCGCAACTTTTGGTTTTGCAACAGAATATGCTTGCAAAGAATTACTGGTAATAAACGTAAGAAAATTTAAATGACCTTCATCAAGATTTTTACTGCAAAACACTTTTTCCGGCTTTTGAGATTTCTTTTGTACTTGCTCTTTTTGCGCAGAGTTTGCTGGCGCGCCCCAAGCTTGCGCAGGGCTTTGTGAAGCTGTGGTCTTTAATTTTTCAGACTGTTCAACCTCTTCATCTTTAATCATCATTAATTCTGGAACAAATATTCCAGTAATGTCTTTTTCAAGAATGTTTAATGTAATCGCAGCTTGCATATCAATTGCCGAAATCGCAGAAACACGCTGAACAGAGTTTCCCAACTGCCATAATATCTGCATTAATAAAGAGCCCATAAGCGCAGAAAGTGCAATGGCAAGCATTACCTCAAGAAGAGAAAATCCTTTTTTCATGCCTTCCCCTTCTTTGGCATCTCTTGCTTTTCTGGTTTGATCGGCACGAAAACAATCTGACAGGACTGAATTTCCTTTTTGCCGTCCCATTCTTGCCACGTCCCCACAACAGTTTCAAACATCATTCCTTCAAAACGATGCAGTATTGAAGCTGAAGAAACTGGTTTTTTCACATACTCTACAGAAAGATCTGCGCCCTCTTGTTCAGAAGTTTTTTCACTTCCTGCACCTAAAGAGGCCATCTGTTTTTCCACTAACAACTGTCTTAACGAGATGATACGTTCGATTCTTTTTGCATTAAAAATTACCCGACGAAAAACGGCCATCTGCAAAGACAAAATCGCAGTCAAGAGAATACCCGCGAGCGCCATGGCAATCATGACCTCCATCAACATAAAACCTTTACGCGGCTGGGGTGCGAAATTCTTCATACTCTTCAAACTGCACTCTTAAAGGATTAAGAACTAAACTCACTTCTTGTCCATCAATTGCACTATGCGTGTCCTTGGCATCAATCATATTAATGATTACTTCTTGAGCCATTCCCTCAGGCATAATAAAAAACCAAATGTCTTCTATAATATTACCCGTAGTGTGTTGTGCTATTTCATCGATACCTTGCACAAACAACTGCTTAACTGCAAAGTGTTCAGGCCATGCATACCCAGGAGCCACTGTCTGCAAAGCTACTGATTTAAAAATTTCTGTACCATCGATATCAATCTGCTCTGTTTTTTCGTGCAGGGATAAACTTCTTCGTTCAATGTTGAGAGTTACCTTAAACACATGCCCTGTTTCAAGCGCATGCATCCACCCTTCATGAATCACAGCATTAAGCGTTTCAACAAACTGAGTACGTTGTTGGCGTGGCACCCGACTTAGAAAATTAGGCGCCACAATCATACCGACAACGCTCACTAGAGCCAATGCAAGCATCAGCTCTAAAAGACTGAATCCTGGGCGATTACTGCGCGTAAATTCTGTTTTCTTCAGCACCATCTTCTCCACCTTTGCCATATGAATAAAGCTCATACGGCTTTCCAGAATTTGGATCTAAACGTCGGTAGACAAGTTCATGCTTCCATCCATCAAAAGGAATACCTTCTTCACTCACTTTTCCTTCTTGGAGGTAAGGCCCACGCCAGTTTCTTGCAACTTTTTCATCAAGCGGCTTGCTGCTAAGTTCTCGTAATGAATCTGGGTATGAACCCGTGTCTGAATAGAAAGCAGTTATACCTGTCTTTACTACAGTCATGGTTTGTTCGGTTGCGCTCAACTTTCCTTTTTCAAGGTAAGACATAAAATTTGGCACCACCACTGTGGCAAGCACGCCAACAATTGCGATGTAAATGAGTAACTCAACCATAGAGAAACCATTTTGTAATCGTGACCTTGAATACATGATGTATTCCTTTCTTATTATTTAACCGAGCACATTCCCCATCGACATCATTGGAAGTGCAACGGCGATGACTATAAATCCAACAATAAATGCCATTAACACAAGCATCAACGGCTCAATCGAGCTTGAAAGCCCATCAGCTTTTTCTGCAAGATCTTTTTCATAATTTTTTGCAACCTCCAAAAGCATAGAGTCTAGTTTTCCGCTCTCTTCGCCAGTGCTAATTAAATAAGTTGCAATAGGAGGGAATATCGTAGTCTGTTTTAAATATTGCGCAATCTTACCCTGCTTAATAATTTTATCTTTTGCTTCTTGTAAGGCATTCTTGAGAACTCTGTTTTCAACAATATCACACACAATTTCAAGCGCCTCGGACAAGCGGACACCAGCTTCAAGGAGCATTCCAAGAGTGCTTGAAAACTGCACGATAGCGTTGGTGCGAGAAAAAAATCCAACAATCGGCAACTGCAATTTAAACCTATCCAATTGGTAAGCGCCTTGCGCCGTTGATTTCCAGTATAAAAATCCCAGAACCGACGAAGTAACTATAATTGTTAATAGAATAAATTGATTAATAATAAAATCTGAAATAGTCATCAAAATCTTTGTGGGGAGTGGCAATTGTGCCCCTCCTCCTTGAGTAAAACTACTTGCAAGGGTCGGCACGACTCGCGTAACTAAAAACAGCGTTACTATAAAAATAATACCAAGGTTAATAAGCGGCCCGCGTAGGGCGTCTCGAATTTTTTTCTCCATTGCCTCTTTTGATTCCAGGTACTTCACTAAGCTATCAAGAATAATTTCTAGCTTTCCACTCGCTTCACCCGCGCGCACTAACTGCACATAAATATTTTCAAAAACTTGAGGATAGCGCTTTAAACCATCAGCCAGAGAATTTCCCTCTTTGATGCCGTCTTTAATCGACACCAAAATGCTGTGAAGTTGTCCGGTAAATTGATCGTCGAGTAAATCAAGCGCTTGCAGTAAAGGAACACCTGAACGTAATAAAACAGAAAGTTGTTTGGTAAACAGTAGTTTTTCTTTAAGAGACACGCCCGTAGAAAAAAGATTAGAAAGAAAACTTCCACGCGCCACCACCTTATGAGCGGGAATAATGCTGACCGGATAAATCCCTTGCCGCTGCAATAATTCACGCACGCCGCCTTCTGAAGGAGCGTCAAGTTGCCCTGCCACTTTTTTGCCGTCTTTGGAGAACCCTTGATATAGATAGAGAGCCATGCTCTACTTCCTTACAAAATAAACCCTTTATTGCTCTCTCTTTTTTCGTGATACACTACGAGAGTCTTTCACCTTACTGTAAAAGGGTGCTTTTATGAACAAACTCACTACATTTTTTTTGCTATGCGGTAGTATTGTACTATCTATTCATAGTGAAAAACCAGAAAACTCGCAACTTCAAGACTACGCCAGCGCAGAAAAAAAGTCACAAAAAAAGCCCCGTCGGCTCGCACGCAAGCAGGACTCTGCTGCTCCCGTTTTAAAAAAAGAGGAAGCAAAGGTCATTACTATGCTTGACCAGACCTGCAAAGAACCGATTTATCATTTTACCCAAGCTTCAACAGAGCCAGACAAAACTCTTTGCCTGTTTTTAAAAAGAATTGAATTTTCTCGCTCAGGTATTGCTACTTTTTTTAGCCAAACATTCAATCGACGTGAATATGGCACAGAATTTTTACCGCACAATTTTGGACACCTCGCACAATTTATGACTTACGGGCACTCCTCACAACAACCGCACGAATATTTTGATGGGGTCATTCGGCTCTTTGGCACAAAACTTAAAGCAACTTCATGCGTTAATTCCGCTGCCTTTGAAGGAATGATGAATAGTGTTACCCCGCAACTGGCAAAACTCTTTCTAGACAAAAAATCATTATGGAAAGACATTAAAAAACTTTTATGGTCAAACTTCAAAGATCGCTTTTCATTCTTGCAAAGTAAACCAATGGATTTTTTTGAAGACATCTCTGATCAAATTCTGCAACAAATAAAAATTCAAGTAACAACTCCAGAAAAATTACGCTCCACAACTATTCGCTTTGTTGGCTCGGGGATTGACAAGCTTGCGTGGTGCCCAGAGGATCAAGAAGCCACCTGGACATCATTTAAAACCATTGGACAACAACTTACAACCATGTACGAAAAAGATATCATTGATGACCCCTTTGATCTGAATGAACTCTATTGGGGACTTATTGAACGATATTGTTATTTCTTGGAACTTGCAGGGCCTACAATTGCACTTGATGTATGCATGAAAATGAAAAATGATGTTCTTTCTGGAAACCTTCCTTGGCTTAAAACTGAGGAGCAAGAGGAAGGAATTGAAACAAAAACAGAGCGACTCATGTTAGCGATCATAGAAACAGAAGCAAAAATACACTTATTTAAGCATGAAAAACCGCGAGAATTTTTCCCTGTACAGCAGACTACACGGAGCTTGACAAAGTAAACGTATCTCCTTAACCTCTACGGTGGTTTCTAGGAAAAAAATTGTGTTCTTAACGCTATTTGGTCCAAGGAAGGCATATCATGAAAAAAACACTTCTCTTTTCAATCTCCCTTTTACTTGCAAGCAACGCTTTCTCTGTAGATGCTACACGTCCGTGTAGAGCGTTTGAGCACAGCGGAGCAAGTGTAAACCCAACAAAAACTATGTTGGATGGGCTTACTCTTCTGCCAGCTCTCGCCTCCCCGCTCTATGCGTCAACACCCGCAAAGTTTGCAGTAGCGCTCTTTCCTTTCTTTGATGCGATTACTCAAGATTCAGTAAGCGACCTTCTAACAAAGGATTCATTCTTTGCACAAGTAGCAACAACCCTTTCTAATCGTTGGGTTGCGCTGACTACTGTTGCTGCAGTATATTTGTACGCTAAAAACGTCCTTAAAATGGACGACAACGCGAAAATCTTTGATTGGATGATGTACGCACTCTACGGCCAATACGCTGCTGCAGTGGTTGCTGCTCGACTAGAAAAAGTAGACGCAATTAACTAAATTAGAATTTAGGATTTAAACTTAAAAGGGACTGTCATGGTCCCTTTTTTGCTGCTATTTTTTCTTACGGACATACTTCTCGCATAATTTTTAATCTCTAGTCACAATAAAAAAGGCCCGATTGGGCCTTTTTTATTGTTAACGTTTTATACGGATAGCATAGTTAAAAACTTAAACTAAACCCACAACCAGCCTGCGCCGATTGCACCGATCTACGACCATTAAAGGGATGCATATAAAATGCAGTAAACTGTGGTTTGTTTTTATTTTTCTCTTCATCAGCCATATCCCATGTGAGCTGAAACAACGCATTATGTGTTGTCCATTCTTTAAGAGATTCTGCAGTATTTGCAATAGTTGATGAATAATCATAAGAAAGAACATACAACGTATCAGCACTACGCTTACGATGATGATACGCAACCCGCGCTGAAAGTCCTTTTACCAACTTTGCATCACAGAAAAGCATAAATCGATGAGAAAAACCTGGATCTTTTTGTACATCAGTTTTAGTTAACAACAAAAACTCTGTCTGATCGGCATCGACCTTGATACGACGTTTACGCGTGTTATTAAAAACATGTAAAAATTCCAAATCAACCCCTGCATTAAAGCGATTAACATAATTAATCGTCAACCCCATTCCTGCAAGTATTGCCACGGAACCGTCATTACCAAAAGGCATAAACATTACTTTGTCTTCATCTTTTTGCACACCGGTTGGCAAAGAAATTCCCACACGTACATTGGTGGCAACATCCTTAATCCATTCCTTGTACTGTCTAAAATGTTCGTGCCAGCCAGCCATAAGAACCACATCACCAAATCCTGTCTTTTCCCATTCTTGCAAATTCAGTCCATCACCAAGACGAGAAACGTTTGCAAAAAAATCAGTGGTAATGCGTGCTTTGGTAAGCACATCGTCAGCAGTAATGTTTAATGTGTGATCGGTCCAGGCTACATTTTTAAATTGCATCTTATAAACAGGAATAAATGCTCCAACCCAGAAAGCATTTTTGATGTAATAACGAGCTCCAAATTGATAACTAAAAGGAATATTAAAGTCTCCAGTTACATCAAAATGTCCGCGTACTCCATCATCTCCATCAACTGCATTGCATTCTTGTGCAATGTTCGCTTGTTCGGTCCCTTGGTCAAAACCTGTCACCATAGCAAGTGCGTTCTGATCTGCAGTCCACACTTGCGTTGCAGACACTTTATCACCATTGCCATTCCATCCCTGCGCATCTGATACACCAAAAAGAACTGAGTGCGAAATGTGCAAACGTTGGTCCGACCATTTACGTGGCTTTAAAACGGTATCCTGTGGATACAAAAGATTTACAGGGGCATAGCCGCACAGGCCATTTTGCACGGTTGCTGCACATATAATAAGTAGATAACATTTTTTCATCTGATAACCTTTTTAATTACTCAAGACTCGCAAGTCCCTTATCTCCGTATACCAACCAAGACCCTGTTGCAGAATTACGTTCAACTCCACGAATCGCAGCGCCTCCCGCAACACCGCTAATTGTTGTTTGTCCTTTTTTATTAAATGAAGCACCTACTCCAAGAAGGAGTGGTAACCGTGCTAATTCTACATGTTTTTTCAAATATTGGGATGAAAGCGCAAGCAGCGTTGCCCCGTTAGTTGCAAAGTTATTGCGATACACACCTGTGTAAGAAAACGGCATATGAAGTACTGTGCCATCAATATCTTTTATCAAAGGATTATGCACCAATTGTAATGATGTCGCAGAAACCGCAACTCCATTTACTCTCTCTGTAGCAAAACAGTACACAGCACCATTTTTAAGGCCCACTGAAGAACTCATTGCATACACTTGCCCAGGCTTTGTTGCTGAAGCAAATTCATAGGGATTAACAGTGGATGAAAGAGGAAGTAACTTTGTAATCCCAGTAAATCCAAAAGGCAGAGTCATCTTTGTCCATCCAACATCTGTTGTAGTTGCCGCCGTTGAAACGTTAAAAGTATTTCCTGTGCGATAAAGCCCTTCACTTGTTGCCAGAATTCCCAACTTATCTGACGCTATAAAGTCTGAAAAACTCGCATGCGTTGGAAGGCTTAATCCCGCAAGTGTTGCAATCGTTACTGCTGTAGGAGTTGCATTATTCAAAGTAGTTACGTCAACACGATATAATGCATTATTTGTAAGAATATACAGAGCTTGCACTCCACCCGATGTTACTGCTGTCCATAATTTTCTGACATTTGCATACGTACCAATCTTTTGAAATGCCTTGGAGGTTGAAAATGCAGTAGCATGACTTAAGTTGTTTAATAACCCAGTAGTTGCCCATCCTGCACCACCAACCGTTTCACGGAGTATTGCCACCCCACCAGTTCCGCCAACGGCTATGTAGCCCCCGCGTGCAGCATCTGTAGTCTCTTCTACAATAGTTGCACAGTTGATAGCACCCAAATCATTAAGATCGCCGCCTGTGACAGAAATAAAAGCTGTATTTGCAGTACCGCCAACTCCTTCAAATGGAAAATTACTAATCGCTCCACTAGTAAATGTTCCCTTATCAATTGTAACATCACCGACTGTGGGGATAAAATCTGTACCATCATGCGCAGACGTCTTTATAATCACAACTTTCTTGTATCCCGTTACAATCGTTAAAGAAAGTGCATTTGCAGCAAATGCGCTATTTGAACTATTAAAATCAAAAAGACCCATAACTCCACCAAGAGTTTGTGGAAACTGTGTATTTACCTGTGCAATCATCCCTACGAAAGCGTCAGTCGTAGTTCCTCCCAATAAACCATCAAGGTCATTGGTTCCCCAATCAGTAATTTTAACCGTATTTGGAGTGACCACTCCCCCAGCCGCAGCACCATCAAGCGTTAATAACTTTCCTTGGACGCCACTATAGCCAATACCTTGAAAGCCACGCGTTGTTGCTATTTCTGTTGAAATTTTTTGCCATGGGGTCCATGAAGCAATAACCCCATTTGCATCAAACAGTGCCTGCGAGTAAAAAACACCTGGAAGCGTTGGACTAGTTACTGCTCGTGTTGCAACAAATACTGTATCCTTATACACCTGCACATCAGAAATGGTTCCTGGAACCGCGGCCCCGCCGATTGTCATTCTGACCGCATCGTCTGTTGTATTACACAAATGACCAGCAACAGTTGCCTGTGCTTGAAACCCACGCGCCTTAAAACAAGGAACACTTTGCGGGTTGACTACGTAATAATCAGTTGGAGTAGTCGTCTTGCGCGCTAATGTTGCATGAGTAACACTGGTTTTCCACGTACTTGCTTTAGCCAAATCAACACTTTCGTTTACCAAGGGCAGCGCATAAAGTAGATTTCCCGTTTTTTCTACAACTACATAACTGCCACCAACAGAAGGATGCATTGTCCTTACGCGACTTAAAACAACAGTCTCATTAGCTACTGTGGTTGCCACTACCTCAGTATTAATTGCTCCCGTAAATGCTACAGTTGGCGCAATTTCATGAAAAATTAATTTTACTCCATTTACTCCCTGATCATCTACTCTTACAGTAAACAATGCACGCCCACCATTTTCGCCAGTGTCTGCAATAGAGACTGATACAAAAAGTCTTAACAATGCAGAGTCCCAATACATATCAACAGCGTTATTGGTTAAGCTATCAAGATCAGCTGCCCCCATTTTTAAAACAGGAGCCATCACCCCAAGCGACATAGCCAAGATATCTATATTGTTGCCATCAACAGCTTTTTGTTGGATTAATGTATTATCAACTTTTTTAAAAGCGGCAATACCGCCATTGGGCTCCCCAAAAACACCGCCGAAAGGTTTTACTGCTGCAAAAAGGTACTCTCCAATTCCTGCGCAAGTATTACCGCTGCCACTTGGAGTATCAGTAACTTTTACCACTCCGGCAGATTGATCGCCTGCTCCATCCAAAATACCGTCAACGCTTACTAAAGACTGAGAAGCCGCACCCAATGCAGAACTAACCCAGTAGATAGTTAGTCCATTTGATGAAACTAAAACAGGGCGGCCTGAAGCAAAATCAATCTGAGAAAATTCTGCGCCATACAATGGATTAGCTTGCTCAGAGCCGTTTACTACAGCTTTTTCTGGCGAAAAGGGGATTGATGTCTGCGTTAAAGAAGATATCCCTGTTAATGCGTAGGGCCTTTGATCTCCGGCTAAAGTACCAACCGCACTTGCTACATAAAAAAGCCCTGTAGACTCATCGAAGATACTTTTCTTAAGTAACGTAAAAGAAAAGGTATTAGCGCCCGTATCGCCTAGGACATATTTTGACGCGTATGATGGCGCTGCAACAAGGCCAAACACCATCGCGATTACTTTAATCTTGTTTTTCATACTCTCTTCATTCTCCTGAAAGTGTTACGTGCGTTTTTATAACGCTCAGTGCAAGTATAAGCAAAAATATAAAAAGCTCCAGTAAGCTCAGCCCCTTTTCAACCGTCCAAAAGCATGATATACATAGATCTATTCAAGGGTTTTAGGGGACTCTCATGCATACAAAAATATTTTCTGCGACAACCATCGGAGTTGACGCGCACTGTGTTGAAGTGGAAGTAGATCTTTCGCTTGGACTTATTAATTTCTTTATTGTCGGACTCCCCGACACTGCTATTAAAGAAAGTAGACAACGAATTCAAACTGCTTTAAAAAATAGCGGCATCAAGTTGCCAGAACGAAAAATTACCGTAAATCTTGCGCCTGCTGACCTTAAAAAAGAAGGCACGCTATTTGATTTACCCATTGCCATTGGCATTTTACAAGCAGCACAACTCGTGCGCATTGCGCAACAATTTTTAGATGAAACATTATTTATTGGCGAACTCTCTCTTGATGGATCCATTAAACCCATCAAGGGTGCGCTTGCTATTGCCTATGACGCAAAGAAACTTGGCAAGAAGCGCATTATTGTGCCGCATACAAATGCACAAGAAGCCGCCTTAATAAAAGACATCGAAGTACTTGGCGTTTCTCATCTTGTTGAGTTAGTAGCATTCTTGCGCGCAGAGCGACCGTTGCTGCCCACAGCGCATGCGCCATTTTTCCAAAAAGAAGAACATGGGTCAATGGATTTTGCGCAAGTAAAAGGGCAAGAACACGCAAAGAGGGCGCTTACTATTGCGGCAGCAGGCGGACACAATATTCTATTTATCGGGCCTCCCGGCTCTGGCAAAACAATGCTTGCAAAACGACTCGCAACTATTATGCCTGCCCCCTCGTTTCAGGAAATGTTAGAAACTAGTAAAATTTATTCAGTAAGCGGGAAATTAAATGGTGCTACGCTTTTAGCAGCACGCCCTTTTAGAAACCCACATCACACCATTTCCCAAGCGGGGCTTGTGGGCGGCGGATCGTTTCCCCAGCCAGGTGAAATAAGTCTTGCACATAACGGTATTTTGTTTCTTGATGAATTAACAGAATTTAAACGCGACACACTTGAAGTGCTACGACAACCACTTGAAGGCAAGCAAGTCTGTATTTCTCGCGCACTCCACACTGTTACGTATCCTGCCTCATTTTTACTTGTTGCAGCATTAAATCCGTGTCCATGCGGATTTTTTGGTGATAAAAAACGAGAATGTGTCTGCTCTCGCGAACAGATTCAAAAATATTTACGTAAGCTTTCAGGGCCGTTACTTGATAGAATAGACCTTCAAATTAACGTTCCCGCAGTTGACTACGACACCCTTAAAGATGTACGTTCTGCTGGCAAAAGCTCCACAGAAATGAAAAATGATATTAACGTTGCGACAGTCATTCAAAAAGACCGATTTAAAAAAGCTACCACCTCAAACGCTACAATGGATGCTGATGAAGTTGAGATGTATTGCACCCTTACTCCCGATGCAGAACAACTGATTAAAAAGGTCTTTGACAAGCTTAATTTGAGC
>Ga0105050_10000759_pt1 | contig 49733 bp, 54 predicted proteins | sample FRY01_FD_78088 | JGI IMG/M metagenome (GOLD analysis project Ga0105050, IMG submission 78088) | Freshwater microbial communities from Lake Fryxell liftoff mats and glacier meltwater in Antarctica - FRY-01 | ecosystem: Environmental > Aquatic > Freshwater > Ice > Glacier meltwater ...
AACTTCAAAATTACCATTTTTTTTATATTTAATTTTCATACATTTACTTTTCTTATAAATATATTCAATAGTAAGAAAAGTAAATAATGAAGTGAAAAAAAGTTAATTAGGTGTTGGTAAACGTATTTAATAAATTAGTTATTGTTGTTTTAAACACTTCTCCAGTCAAATCATTTCTCATAACTACTTCAGTATCAGAACAAATACACTTACCAACACCTGGTTCTCCAATCAATACTGGGTTATTCTTTTTTCTTCTTGATAGAATTTGGGAAAGACGTTTAATTTCTTGTGAACGACCAATAACTTGGTCAATCTTACCTTCCTCAACCGCTTTGGTGATGTCCCTACAGAAATTATCTAGTACTGGTGTAGCGTTTACCCCTTTCTTAATGGTGATTTTTTTGTTTGGTTTGTTACTCTCATAATCAAATCCATAATCTTCATCAGAAGAATCTTCATTTTTATTTCTCATCTCTCTTATCATTTCTTTAAAACTTTTATAATTCACACCTAAATCGTATAGGACCTTAGTTGTTAATGTATTGTTAACAATAATTGACAACATTAAATGTCTAGTATCAATCATTGAATCACCTAACGTATCACACTCACTATCAACCGTGTTAAAAATTAATTTAGTTAAGTTACTAAATGGTCTTCTAATCTTTTTGGTTTGTGTTACTCTTGGTGTCATATCTGACTTGAACGTGATTTCATATACTAAATCATATAATTTATTAACGTCAACACCCATTGCAATTAAAACGTCAACACATTGGTTGTTATTATCCCTTAGTATTGAAAGTGTTATGTGTTCTGGTGTGACATCAACATGGTCTAACTCTTTAGCTATGATGGCTGCATTACCGATTATTTTTTTGACCTTAGGTATAATTTCTCTATTCATAATTTCTCCAAATATACTACATTATTTTTTATAAAACAAGGTTGCTTTTAATAATAAATATTGTATATTTGTACAATAATAAAATAACAGTAAAAGTAAATCTTAAAAATATGCTATTAAACAAAACAGAAAAAGACGGAGTTATAAGTGCACACTATGATTCGACTAACATTCTAGCTTCTAAGTGGGATGGTAAACACTTAACAGTAATATTCAAACATGGTGCATCATATACGTACAACGATGTATCTAGAACCGATTACACTAGATTTGAGTTGGCAGAAAGCCAAGGTGCGGTATTAAACGCTAAAATCAAAGCGTATAGTTTCACAAAAAATGATGGTGTTGATTCATCAGCAATTCTTAAAGAAATTGAGGATAATAAAGCAGCTAACTTAAAGAGATTCGAAGAGGGTATTGTGGAACAAATGAGGCTTATATCTTCTGCATATGAGGCTAATCCAGTGCTTACTAAGACTTCTTTAGAAAGATTGGGTGAAATGCTTATCAAACACAGTGAAATGTCTGGAACCAAATCTGGATTAAAACTTTGTAAATGTGAATAATACTGATAAACCATATCAAGACCTTTTAAAAAGAATTCTTGATGAGGGTAAATTAAGGTGGGATAGGACTGGTACGGGTACTATCTCTATATTCTCTCATACCCTTGAGATGGACATGGCTGATGGGTTTCCACTTCTTACAACAAAGAAGATGTTTACCAAGGGTATCATACATGAACTACTTTGGTTCCTTAAAGGGGATACCAATATACAGTACCTTGTTAAGAATGGGGTTAATATCTGGACACCAGATGCTTATAGAGAATATAAGAACTATGCTGGTAAATTAGAAGAACCAGATTATGATGTTCATATTGACAACCCAAATGAAAATAGGGTTCGATTAATGACAATTGAAGAGTTTGGTGATAGAATTAAAACTGATGATAAGTTTGCAAAGACATACGGTAAATTAGGTCCAGTTTATGGTAAGCAATGGGTTAATTGGGGTGTAGTTGATAGAGTACCAAGTGGATGGCATCATGGTGCACCTACGGGTTATAAAGATATTGGTATTAACCAAATACAACAAGCTATAGACACCCTTAACAATAATCCAGAATCACGTAGAATTATGGTATCAGCGTGGAATGTAGGTGAAATCTCAGAAATGGCACTCCCACCTTGTCATTGGGCATTTGAATTATATACTGAGGAATTGACATTAGAAGAAAGATTTAAAATAAAATACCCTGATGGTAGTTTTTATGCTTTTTTTAATAATCCTATATATCCTTACAAGACAGCACATGATTATTTAAATAGTGATAATACACCAACAAGAAGGTTATCACTTAAGTGGCATCAACGTTCCGTTGATACATTTTTAGGTCTTCCTTTCAATATTGCATCATATGGTTTTTTATTACATATGTTAGCACAACAAACCAATATGGTAGTTGGAACACTTATTGGTGATTTGACTAATGTACATATTTACAAGAACCATATTGACCAATGTAAAGAACAGATTGGCAGAGAGCCTTTTGCGTTAGCCAAATTGGAACTTAAAAAAGGTAAAGATATTTTTTCATATAGTTATGATGATTTTAAGATTGATAATTACATATCTCACGATTCAATAAAAGGTGAAATATCTGTGTAAGTTACGTATTCATAATACCAAATGATAAAAAATTACAATAACGAAACAGAAGTTAACCACACAAAGATAACTAAAGCATCCTAAATGGATGCTTTTTTGTTATATCTGAATATTTATAATTATAATACGTTAATTTAAAACTAAATCATATGCCATTACAAAACGGAATAAATTCAATTATACATACTGCGACTCTTGCTGACGTTACGGGGTTCACATACTCTAAGGTATATGCTGGTGCAGCTGCAACACCAACCATCAATGGAACAGTAACTACAATGGCTGCTGGTTCTACAATTGATATATTGGTAAGAAGTATTAGTCCAACTGCAAATGTGTTTGTTATAGGTGATAAAGCTAATACTACAGACCCAGGTAGAACTACTGGTATAATTTTATAACTTTAAAGAATTTACTAATATTTATATAAAAAGATTAATATATGAAAAACATGAATATAAGACCAACTGGTATAAAAGGTAACGAGAAGATAAATCGTATTAAAGAACTTATGAATGTAACTCTAATCAAAGAGGGTGTTGATAGGTCAACCGAGGTTATTACTAAGTTAGGTCCAGATGGTAAGGCTTACGCTATCGTTAAAGAGAATAGTGAGTATTACATTAAAGTGTCTAACAAAACAACTGACCTTGTAATGGAAGACTTTCAATATATTGGTGGTCTTAAGAATAAAAAAAGTGAAGCTTACCATTCTTACTCAGAAGCATCTAAGCAATTGAATATGAAATTCATTGGTTTAGCTGAGTCTAGTGAGGATAAGGTTTTCAACATACTTAGAAATGATAATCTTTTAAGAGAATCAGTTGAAAACGATGGTACTAGTACTAAAGAAGATAAAAAAACTTCTGGTGATAACTTAGCTTCTGGAAAAGCTGATGATTTTACCAAAGCAACTGCTGATGGAACAAAAGACGGTAACAAAGGTTCTCATTCTGAGAAACATGTTATGGAAGATGTTGAAATGAGTGAAGAAGAATCTTACATTGATGAGATGCTTGACCCAGTTGGTAAAGAAGATGGTGATGTCAACAACGATGGTGAAGAAGATGACCAAGATGATTACATCAAAAACAAAAGAATTAGCATTTCTAAAGCAATGAACGAAATGGATGATATTATTGAGTCAGTTACTAATAAGACTGGTGATAAAGTCAACGAATTCTTAACATCACTTACAGAATCAGAACTGAATAACCTTGTAAACAGGTTAAAAAAAAAAGACTAACTGAGACTAAATCAGATGGGATATCTACTGGTCTTTTTCAAGACGAGGAAGAATCATATAATATAGAAGAAACTAAATACGTGTTGAAGGGCAGTGCCCCTTCAACCGATTCTTCATTTGATGCTGGTGCCAAATCATTCGATGAGCCAGAGGAAGAAGATATCAATGGACTAGATGATTTTGAAGATGTTGCACCAGAAGAAGGTGGAGCGGAGAAACCATTTGATGACGAACCATTTGATGCTGGTGTTGAGGCTGATGAAGATACAGACCCAGCAAAATTCATACAACAACTTTCTGGGAAATTAGGGCAGTCTCTAAGGCAATATACGGAAGATGAAGGTCAACCAGATTTTGACTTAGAGAAATTTGCAATTAATTCGGTTATTTCTGCAACACACACTGGCGAAATGGATAAAGGTGACCAAAGAGATATTATTAACAAAGTTAAGGGTTCTAGTAACGATGAAGAAGATAAAGAAGATACAGACATAGATATCGAAGATGGTGGAGTAGATGGTTTAGATTTAGAAGATGAACCAGTAGAGGAAATAGTTGAAGAACTTCCATTAAATAATACAGATGTTCCAGTTGATGTATTATCACCAGAAATGGGTGGTATGGTTACTGGGTGTCAACCAGAAGCACAAATCGATGCTGAGGCTGTTAATATATTAAAAGATATCGCTGAGTTGCAAGAGTCAAAAAAATACAGTACCTTTGTGGATACTAAAAAATTGATTAAAGATTTAAGACTTATGGAGAACACAGAACCAACTATTCAACCAATCACAAGACCAGATGTTAAACCAGCTAGACCTATGAGGGAGACTGATAGACCATTCCTTCCTAAAAGAAAGGATAAGGTTAATCCTAGACCTAAGGCTAACATGAACGAAATTGGTGGAATGTCCACAGTTGAGTTTGATGGGAAACAAGTTGACATTAAATCTCTTAGTATTGAAGGGGTTGATAAAATAGATTATCCAGATTTTGTAGATGCTTTCTTTAACCATGGTGAATATGCTGATGGTATGGAAATGTCAGATATTGAATTAGAGAAATTCACAGAAGAAAATGGTGAATTATTAAACGAATTAATTTTCGATAGACAATTATATATGTAAGATGAAAGATTTGTTTTTAATTTATATCAATGTTATCGGTAAAGACTGGAAGGGAATTAACTTGTATGAGTTTATATTCTCAGAAAGTAAAGAAAATATTGATGGTGATGATTGGGATGCAATACCAGCTTCTGGTAGGCCAAGTGCACCACATGAGGAACATGTACAAAAGGTTGGTAGATTAACAACGGAAGATTTTAGTTTACATGTTATTCAAGAAAGTGATTCATTTTCAGTATGGGATGCTGTTGATGGTGTTATCGCACTAGGGTGGGAAAACATGGATGATTATGAAGAATACCCAGAAACGAGATTGGCGTTTCATTTCGGGGAAGATATAAAGACCGTGGAGGCTAAACTTTACGCACACGACCTAATACTAGAATACAAAAAAGAGACAAATGGAAAACTCAAAAAAGAAGATACTGAATAAATTAAACGAAGGTAACGATAAAGCTGAAATGCAAAGAACCTTTGATGAAAGATTGCGTGATGCAGAAGATGTTGTTAAAACCTCTATGGGGTCTGATATGGCACCAGAAGATGTTAAAGATATCGCTGGTAGATTGGCTACAGAATCAGTTGAAAGTGGGGGGTTCAATCCAGTTGTTCAATATCATAGTGATAGAACAGATGAAACACCATTTATGATAAACGGTACTAAATGGCAATATGTCAACGCAATTTACCCAGACGGTAAAAAAGATATTGGTGTTTACAGATATGGTCATGATTTGGCTTATGATTTCAAATGGTTTATGGATAATGTTGTTGGTAAACTTAAAAATGCTACCGAAGGAAAGGTGGTTGAAACTAATCAAGAAAGTACTGGTGAAGACTACGGAGATGTAGGTATGCAAGACTTAGAGGTTGGTGCTGATAAGTATGATGAATATAGAGCACTTATGGCACAATTGGCTGCTGAGGAAGGTGGTGAACAAGAAGCTAGAGTTATGGAAACTGATGACCAAGAACAAACTAATGACCCAGTTAAACTTAAGAATGATGTTGCTAAACTGATGAGTAAATTAGATATGTCTTCAATTGCACCATATTTAGCTAAGATTGATAACCCTACCGAACAAGCTGAGGTTATTGCACAATTTGCTGAAAAGATTGGTGTTCCTAAGGGTAAATTAAGTTCGGTGGTTTCACAACTTAAAACTGTTGCTGAGGGTGTTAAAATGACTAAGAATAAACTAATTGAAACTGTTACTGGTAGAAAGGTAATAAAAACAATTAAAGTAAAAGATATTAAGTAATGGACTATAGAAAATTAGCAAAAAAATCATTGGATGAGGCGACAAAACCTAAAAAGGTTATTAATGAGCGTATCACCTATTCTGAGGGTCATAGCGAAAGAATGGACCCACAGCTTGAAAGAGAGTTGAGGGAAAGAAAGCATTCGTTGGGTGACCATCCTATTTTTCCAGAGGGTGACGAAAAGACATTTGAACAAAAAATTATGGGTGAAAGGTTTGATGATGTAATGAAAAATTACAAAGCAAAATTTGATGTTTCAACTATCAATAATGATGAGGTTATGAATGGTCAAATGGGTATGGTTTATGAATGTATGGAAATGGAATCTACTCATAAAAAAGAACTAGAAGAACTAGCGGTTAAAATGATTAGAGATGAATATAATATTTCAGAGGATGTTGTTGAAATCATCGCAGAATTAACTGATAAGATTAGTCTTGAAGGAACTAGTAAAAATGAACTCCCAACAATGGTTGAAGTTGAATTTGATAACCATAATTCAATAGCTGATGCCAACGCAAATGTATATAAAAGAAGATTTCTTAATGCAATGACACAAGGTGCTGCTAAGAAGTCATCACATATGTTCCATATGGTTGATAAAGAACTTTCGGCAATGGACCCAAGACTTACCACAAAATACGGTAAATTAATGGCTGCGGCTGATTACTGTTATTATGTTGTTCCAGACATGCACGATGTAATTGAGACTAATGAAGATGGGTTACATGTAGGTAAGACTGTAACTGGTGGTATTGTTAGAGTGACGTTGCCAACAGAAGAAAACCCTAAGTGTCAGATTCATGCACAAGGTATGGTTTTCCCAGTACTTATCCATGAATTGGTTAAGGGTGTTATGGAGATACTTTCAGCACATGGTCTTCCAGAAGATGAGAAGATTGCAGAATACGTTATTGGTAAATCAGATTTCCTAGCAGCTGAACCATGGGATATGAGGTTAGGACCAGCAATATGGGATAGATTCACAAGGTTGATTAAGGGTGATGATTTTGGATTAAAACATAATGTTTATTCTGAATTGGCTGCACTACCAGTTAAAGAGTTTAATCATAAGATGAGAGAAATTATGGCTGGGACTAAAGCTGGTCAGCAAATCATCAACGATATTGTTGAGAATTGTAAAAAACGAATCCAAGAAGATGGGTATCGTGATGAAATTGGGGATGATGATTCAGATGGATTTTCACTCAACGATTTAGATGATATCGATATAAACGAACTACTATAAAAGAAAGCCTCACATTGTGGGGCTTTTTTGTTTTTAAGCCATTTAGCTTTTTACGCATATTTATATAGAAAAGAATATGCTAACAACCAGTGAAATATTTAAGGAATATGCCTTATGCATACAAGACCCAATATATGCAATTGAGAACTATATCGAAACATTTGATAAGACTCAAGAGGGTTTTGTTCCGTTTAAGTTGTTCCCAAGACAGAAACAAATTGTTAAGGCTTATGAGGATAATAGATATAATTTAGTTACCAAGCCAAGGCAAGCTGGTATATCTACCACTACACAGGCTTACATGGCCGTTAAAGCGGGGTTTGCTGACCCAGACAACCCAGAGGTTGTTCTTATAATTGCAAATAAGCTTAAATTATCAGTAAAATTCTTAAAAGGTATTAAAGATTATCTAAAACAGTTACCTAGATGGATATGGGGTCCAGCGTATTATGGTACTGAAGAAAACGAAAAGAAATCAATTTTCATTACTGATTCTAAAATCGAAATTGAATTACCTAATGGTTCTCAACTTATTGCGGTTGCAACATCTGAGGATGCACTTAGGGGGTATACCCCAACATACCTTGTATTTGATGAGGCTGCCTTTATTGATAATGGTGATGCTGTTTATACTGCGGCCATGTCGTCAATCTCTACTGGGGGAAAGGTAATACTTATTTCCACACCTAATGGTATGGACCCACTATATTATAAAACATACGAACAATCTAAAACTGGAAAGAATCAATATCATATTATTGAAATGCGTTGGTATGAAGACCCAAGGTACAATAAAGACCTTAGGTGGACTAAGAAGGTTGAGGATGGTGATGATATAGTTGAAGAAGAACTTGAATTTAATTTAGCATCTTATTTAAGAAGGATTGAGGATGGTTGGAAACCAACATCAACATGGTATGAGAATATGTGTATGGCATTGAATAACAACGCTAGAAAAATAGCACAAGAGTTAGATGTTTCGTTCCTAGGTTCTGGGGGTAATGTTATCGAGGATGAAACTATCGATATGCACGATACGAAGAATGTAATGGAGCCTAAGTATGTTTCTGGTGTTGAGGAAGAATTCTGGATATGGGCAGAACCAGTTGAAGGTCATGAGTATATTATGGGTTGTTTAACTCTAGGTGAACAAGTTTTAACTGACTCTGGACTAATGAACATTGAAGAAGTTACATTAGATGATAAATTAATTAGTGAAGATGGTGGCTATATTGACATAATTAACAGACAAATATATCCAGTAATTAATGAGGATATATTTGAAGTTAAAATGGATAACACGTTTAGAACAACAACATTTACAAAAGAACACCCAATACTTATTAGTAAACCAACACTTAAACGTAATTATAATAAAACTCATAAGGTTTATGACTTCAATCAAAGGTATTGGGATTTTGATTTCAACTATACCAGAATGGAAGAGGTTGAGATTGGTGATTGGGTAAAAGTACCTAACATTTATAAAAAGAACATTGACGATATTTTAGATAATAAATGGGTAATAGAAGAACCAGTTAGAGATGACTTTAATATACATTCACCATTAGACCAAGAAGATTTTTGGTGGTTTATTGGAATGTGGTTAGGTGATGGTTGGTTAGGTCATTATAATAAAGACGCTTATTCAATTTCAATATGCTTTGATAAAGCACATATTGGGTATATTGAAAAATGTGAAGATATTATTAAAAGATTGTTTAAACGCTCACCATCATTTATAAATAAAGACTCAACATATGAGATTATATTTAATTCTAAATTCTTATATCATTTTATTTTAGAAAATTTTGGACAATATTCCGATGGTAAGAAAATTTCTGAATGGGTTAAATATATACCAAATAACCTTAAAGAAGTATTAATTAGAGGTTATTTCGATAGTGATGGTTGTTGGGTGGGTTATAATAAGAATGGGAAATTAGACTCTAAAGTTAGTTTTGTTAGTGTAAATTTATCGCTATTAGAATCAATACAAGATATTATTTTCTCGTTAGGGGTAATTTCATCATTAACTAAATTAAGAGATAGTAAAGAAATTGAAATAATGGGTAAATTATGTAATCAAAAAGAAGCATATAATTTAACCCTAGGTAATAGTGATAGTCTAGATTTAATAAAATTAATATATACAGAGGATGATATTAAATTAAATAAATTTAAACTTGATGAGTTTAAGGTTATTAATAGACGAACCATTAGTTCTTGTCATTTTGATGAAGATAAGGATTATATCTACTTTAAAATTAAAGATATATGTAAGAGTAAATACACTGGTAATGTTTATAATTTTGAATGTGATACACACACCTTTATGTGTCACCATATAACAACACATAATTGTGATGTATCTAGAGGTGATGGTGAGGATAGTTCAACTATAGTTTTAATCGATTTTACGACTATGGAACAAGTAATGGAATATCAAGGTAAGATACAACCAGATTTACTTGCACAACACGTATATGATTATGGAAATATGTATAAAGCATATACAGTAGTCGATATTACTGGTGGTATGGGTGTATCAACGGTTCTTAAATTGATTGAAATGAATTACAGTAATAAATTGATGCATTATGATAAGCCAACTGGGAACATACTACCTAACCAAGCTAGATTGAATACGGTTAAGAGCAAGGACAAGATACCAGGTTTTAATGCCAATGGTGTTCGTCTACCAATGATTGCCAATATGGAAAAATCACTTAGAGAGAATACGGTTAAGATTAGGTCTAGAAGACTTGTATCTGAAATGAAAACATTTATCTACAAGAATGGTAGACCAGACCACATGGAAGGTTATCACGATGATTTACTTATGTCTTTAGGGATGGCACTATGGGTGTTAGAATATTCGTTTAAAAACCTACAAAAAGCAAACGCACAAAACAAAGCAATTTTGAGTAGTTGGAGTACTGGTGGTTCAACTGTTAAAGAGATTAATAACGAAAGTTACGATGGTGGTTTTGTAGCAAACAATAACAAAGGGAAGAAAACGGCTCCAAGGCCAAGGTTTAATCCAAACGTGTCTAGAGGCATGCAAGACCCTAATGGGGATTACATGTGGTTATTTAGCGGAACAAGATAATAAATTATGAGTTTATGTAAAAAGGTATTTACAAGGAATAACGGACTTCAAAAAGGTGGACAATTATATAAATGGTGTCCAACTCCGAATGATAAAAGAGCAACTAAACTTGATACTGGTAAAAAGTATTACTGTACTGCTACACCACATTCTCAAGGTGAGGATTGGTTGGTAACTTACTTGTATGTTATTACTGTTGTTAATGGTGTACAACAAAAGATTGCATACGTTGCATGTGATTATGTAAAATAACCATTTATTTATTATTAAAATTCATTACATTATAGAAAAACATTAACTATGGCTAATAAGAGAAAACTCACAGTCTTTCAAAGAATGAATAACATGTTTGGTCCAGATGGTATAAACGTACCTAGAGACCAAACAAACAGATATTCTATTGGGAGCGGTGAATTACTAAAAACGGATAATAAGGCTGATTACGAGGCCGCAAAATTACAAGCACAACAATCGAAATATATTAGTGGTCAATGGAAGAAAGTTGATAACGAACTTTTCCAACAATCGATTCATTATGAGACAACTCGTGTTGGTTCATATTCTGATTTTGAGAACATGGAATTTTACCCAGAGATTGCAGCTGCTTTAGATATTATGATGGAAGAAGCGACCACTGTTAACGATAAGGGTGAGGTAATCAACATTTACTCAGATTCAAAAAGAGTTAAAAAGATATTAAAGGATTTATTTCATAACAGATTAGATATTCATACTTCATTACCAATGTGGACAAGAAACACTTGTAAATATGGTGATAATTTTGTTTTTTTAAATATTGATGATAAAGCTGGTGTTATTGGAGCTAAACAAATGCATAACTTTGAAATGGAAAGAAGAGAGGGTAGTATTTACGATGCAATTTCTAGACAACATTCAACTGGTGATAATAGAGATGATAGTAAGGTTAAGTTCTACTGGAAAGGTAGAGATGTTGAGTTTTCATCTTGGCAAATGGCACATTTCCGTTTATTAGGGGATGATAGAAGACTTCCTTATGGAACGTGTTTAAAATATAATTCTAGAGTTGAGACAAGTGAGGGGTATAAGGAGATAAAAGATATTGTTATTGGTGATATGGTTTATTCATTTGATGAGATGAATCAAGTGAAAGTATTGTCAAAAGTATTGGATACTGTTAATTCTGGTAATAAAAAAACTTATAAACTTAGTACCAAACATAATTTTATAGACGCATCTAAAGAACATAAGATAATGTATTATAATACTGAATTAAATAAATTCGATTATAAAAATACACTAGATTTTAAACTAGGTGATTTATTGGTTGTTGATAAAATTAATCTAAATAATGTTAACGTTCCAATAATTAAAAATAAACCAGAATCAAACAAAAATGGGTTTTGGAATAATGTTGGGTTGATACCTGATTTTGTTGACACTAAATTTGCAGAATTTTTCGGTTATTTAATAGGTGATGGTTGGATTCACAATGATTCAGTTTTTATAGCTTTATCAGAACATAAATCAATAAATAAAAAATATATTCAATATATGAATCAAATTACTGGTAGAGATATTAAATTTTCTGGTGGTGATAATGGTATGGCGCAAGGTATCTGTAATTCTAAAACTTTGTCGATAATTCTTAGAGATATGGGTTTCCTAGGTGATGTTTATAGTAAAAGAATACCTAAATGGGTTTATACTTCTTCTATGGAGGTAAGACAAGCTTTCTTGAATGGTATTATTGATGCTGATGGTTCGTTATTTATAGATAAATGGGATTGTCTAAGATATTCTATCGAACTATCAAATGAAGAACTTATTAACGATATCAAAATTTTAGTTCAATCTTTGGGTTTGAAATCTGGTAAAATATGTAGTAGACTTCGTAAGGGTTCTGGTATTGGTGATAGGGAATTTAAAACACAACAAGAAAGTTTTTATTTTTATTTTTATGATAGTAGTGTAAGGCAAAAAAATAAATATGATTTAATTGGTGATAGGTTAACTAACGATTTTATTTTAGAACCGATTAAATCAATTGAGGAAAGTGGTGAACACGAAACATACGATATATATGTTGAAAATGATAACCATAATTTCTATGCAAATGGTATCGTTGTCCATAATTCTGTTTTAGAGAAAGCTAGACGAATATGGAAACAATTGATATTATCGGAAGATTCCATGTTGGTTTATCGTGTTACTCGTGCTCCTGAGAGACGTGTATATAAAATTTATGTAGGTAATATTGATGATGGTGATGTTGAGGCGTATGTAAACGCTATTGCGGATAGATTTAAGCGTATGCCTATTATCGACCCACAAACAGGTCAAATGGATTTAAGATTTAATCAACTTAGTAATGACCAAGATTATTTTATCCCTGTTCGTACTGAAGATGCACCAAACCCAATTGATACTTTACCTGGGGCTTGTATCGCATTAGATACCCGAATACCATTATTAGATGGTAGAACGTTAGAATTAAATGAAATAATAAGTGAATGGGATAATGGTAATAGAGACCTTTGGGTGTATTCTTGTGACCCAAATACTGGTTCTTTAGCCCCAGGATTAATAACGTGGGCTGGTGAAACTCGTAAGAATACTGAAGTTTTAAAAATAACACTTGATAATGGTGAAGAGATAATATCAACACCAGACCATAAGTTTGTACATAGAACTAATGGATTTGTTGAAGCTAAAGATTTAGTTATAGGTGATAGTCTAATGCCATTTTATACAGATACGAAAAAAATAAAAACTAATACTAATGGTGATTACCATAGAGTTTGGGATTCATCAAAAGAAGAGTGGGTATTCACACATAGATTAGTTGTTGATGGGTTAGATAGTCATGGATTAATTAAAGAGTTTTTATTTGATGAAAAATATCTTAATACTGATAAGAAAATAAGACACCATAAAAACCATGATAGGTTTAATAATAACCCAGAAAATTTAGTTTGGATGAATGGTGGTGACCATATGAGATATCACCAATCTGTGATTAAAGAAACTATTTGGGCTAACCCAGAAGAGAATAAAGCTAAGATTAAAATTGGAATTGATAAATATATCTCAAATTTAACTGTGGTGGAAAAAGAAATTAGAAGTGAAACATCTAAAAATAATTCTATTACCACAAGAAAAAAATCAACAGAAACATTTAATAACAACCCAAATAAAGAAAAAATAATTAGAAATAGAGGGATAGCACTTAGTAAAGTAAAATCAACACCAGAATTTAAAGAAAAATTTTCATTGATTGCTAAAGAACAATGGTTAAATGAAGATTATAAAAATAAAGTGTTTAGTAAAAAACAAACAATTACATTCACTAATGAACTTTATAATATGTTCTTTGAAATGTTTAAAGTTTATGGTAAAGCTGATTTAACACTTAACGAATTGAATAATTCATCAGAATTTTTAAATGAGTTTAAAACTTCAAATTATGAAATTAGAAGTTCAATAACCAATCTAAGTGAATTCACAGCAAATCATTTATCTAAGATGCTTAAAATCAATGGTTTTAAAAATTACAGAGACTGGTGTAAACAAACGGCCAAAGAATTAGGTTATAAAAATGTAAGAGCATGGAGATACTTTATTGAAAAAGAAAACAAAAAAGAACTTTATAACCACAAAATAGTTAATATTGAATGGTTATCTGAGCGTAAAAATACTGGTACCATTACGGTAGATGGTGATGAGATTTATCACAATTATCATACATTTGCTATTGAATCTGGAGTGTTTATTAAAAATTCTAACTTAGACCAAATAGCTGATATTGAATATTTGAGAAGTAATTTATTTACAGCACTTAGGGTGCCAAAACCATTTTTAGGTTTTGACGATGCGGCTGGTGAGGGTAAAAACCTTGCTTTACAAGATATTCGATTTTCAAGAACGGTAAATAGAATACAACAAGCAATGTTACAGGAGCTTAATAAAATAGCTATAATCCATTTATACTTATTAGGTTTTGAAGAAGATTTTGATAATTTTACACTAACATTAAATAACCCATCAACCCAAGCTGAAATGCTTAAAATTGAACATTTACAAGCCAAAGTCACTTTGTATAAGGATGCGGTTTCGGATGCTGGAAATGGTTTTGGTGCGTATTCAATGACACGTGGTAAAAGAGATATATTAGGTATGTCTGATGATGATATAAAATCAGACTTACTTGAACAAAGAATGGAGAAAGCTGCTGCCGCTGAATTAGCTAACTCAGCAAACGTTATTAAACATACAGGTATGTTTGATATTGTTGACCGAGTTTATGGTGATTTCAAAGTCGCCCTTGAAGGTGGAGCTATTGCTGGTGGTGAAGGTGGAGAAGAAGGTGCTGATGGTGGTGGAGGCGGTGGAGGCGGTGGAGGTGGTCTCGGAGGCTCATTCGGTGGAGGTGGTGTAGGTGGTGAAGATTTAGATTTCGGTGATGAAGGTGATGAAGAAGGTGAAGAAGGTGGTGAACTTGGTGGTGAAGTTGGTGGTGAAGTTGGGGCTGAAGATGAGCTTGCTGATGCTGAACCAGAAGAGGTTTCTGAAAGAATCAAAAAAGTTAATAAAATTTTAACGGAACGTAAAGAATTATTAACTAAAAAACTAAACACTAGAACCAAAAAATATAAAGATAGATTTGTTGAAGCACTGATTGAATCTATAAAACCAGAACCAAGTAAAATGGTTGATAAGGTTAAAATTTATGATAAAAACATCAAAGTAAATAAAGAAATTGACGATATGATAAATAACATTGATAAAATGTTAGATGAATAATGTTTTTAAGATAAAATAGCATATTTATTAATAAATTAAAAGATGTTAGATATAACAAAAATATCAAGAAACTTTGGTACTATAAAAAATGTTTTTAACAATATTTTATCTGAAGGAGTTATTGAAAAAGACGATTCTAGAAAAGAATTATTTAAAGAGTATGTTAAAGCTATAAAGAAAAATAAAATTCTTAGAACTCAATTTTTGGTTTACACTAATATTGAAAATAAGGTTGAAACTGATGTAGTAAAAGCAACGCAATTTGTAAAAGAAAACATTGATTTATTTTCAAAGATTAGCAAAAAAAATATTCTAGAAGCAAATAGTCAATTAGTTCATAAACTTATCTTTGAAATTGTTGGAGAAGATTCTAAATCTGAATTATATGAAAATATTTCAACTCTTATTTTCACACCAAAAAGGCCAGACACTATAGATACTATAGTTGAAGCTACGAGTAAGGTTGTTAACTATATTTTAGAGAACAAAATTAAAGAAACCAATGAATTAATTGATTTACCTATTAGTATGATTAGTACTATAATGGTAGATAAATACAATGAAAAATATTCATCTTTGGATGAGTCGGAAAAAAAGGTTTTAAAAGTATTAATTGAGTCAACTGATGAACAAAAAAAAGAAGTTTATACAGATATGCTTAGGGAATGTATCAATTTGATAGATGAGAATTTAAAAACTTCTGATTTAGAAACAAAAGATAGGCTTCTAAAAGTTAAAGATAAACTTCTTAATGATAATCAAAAAATAGACGAAGGGTTTTACAAAAATATTTCAAAGCTAGTTGAGCTAAGAGAAAATCTGAAATAACGTTGTTACTAAAATCTTCATATCGATGATTGAATTTTTTAAAACCTTTTTGTTACCTATTATATTAGCTTTGATTAGTTTTTTAGGAATAATAACACCAATTATATTAAATCTTAGGGCTCAAAATAAAAACTTAAGAAAAGAAAATAAACAAATAAAAGAAGTCGCTGCTGATTTAAGTGAAGATGTAATCAATGATTTAAACACGTTTAATAAAATTCGTGAAGTTGTTGATAACATATTATCCCAAACAATAGCTGATAGATTTTTAATTCTTGTAGCTAATAACGGAAAACAAGATATGAGATTCGCAACAGCTATTTATGAACAACATAAAGGTATTGATTCTGTTGTTTTATCTTTTGGGGCTACAAACAAATTTATAAACTTTGAAATAGATTCACAATATAAAGAAATGCTTAAAACAGCCGAAAGAGATGGTAGAGTTAACCTAGTTGTTGATAATATGCCACCTTCGGATTTAAAATTTATTTATAATGGTGAAAAAGTTAAAAATAGTCTTATTTTCTTTCTAAAAAGAATGCCAATTAACTCAGAACACGATAGAATTTTATATTGTTCAATTGCTAGTCATAGCGGTATTTTTAACGAAGAAGAAATCACGTTATTAAAAAGTTATACATCAAACATTAAAACCATAATGCAAGGGATATAATATTTGACTATTAATTATGTTTTCACTATATTTGTAAAAACCAGGTATTATGAAAACAGGAAAAGAAATAAAAACCACAACTAAAAACTACAATGTAGTCTTTGGAAGTGTCAATAACAAAACTCCAAGAGCAGTATATATAAACATATCTGCTTGGGGAGAACCAACAAGTGAAGGTGATAACATTAATTATAACAGATTGATTAAAAACATAAACAAAAGAGTTAAACAATTATTATACCTTACATTTGAAAACGATGAAACTTTTTCAAAGGATAAAACAATTGTAGATTTGGATATAAGGGAGTCTGGTATAAGGTTTGGTAAACGTAGTTTTATGAGTTGTGAAATAACATTGTTCTCGGACCTAAATATTCCTGTGAACACAGAATTTATGAAAAAAAAACTAAATGAAATCATTAATATCGTCACAAAGAAAGTTTTTGATAGCAATGATGATTTCGATTTTCATAAGAAAAAGAAATAAAAACAAATATAATAAGAAATAAGAAACCCTGTTCAATAAGAACGGGGTTTTTTTATTTATAGAACATATTTATATCTATAAACTAGCTAGATATGAATATAGATTATAATGAAATTAAAGTTCTTAAACGAGGACAAACTGGTTTTGGCTTTTTAATTGAACATGATGCTGGTTATATTAGCCCAGATGAACCTAGGAACCTTCCTTTCATTACTGAGATGAAGAAATTAGAAACAGGTAAACTTATAATAGCAGAACCATTAGTAGTGTATGTTATTTTACAGAAATACGGTATTCTAAATAAAAACGGAAGAGTTTACCCAGAGAAAGTATTAAGAAGACAAGACGCGCTTTATCAAAACGCTATTAAAGAACGTAGTGCAATTGGTGAATTAGACCATCCAGAAAGCTCAATTATATCTGGTGATAGAATTTCACACAATATTATAGAAACATGGTGGGAAGGACATACTCTCATGGGAAAAATGGAAATTTTAATGACCCCAGGTTATATAAAATTCGGTATCGTTTCAACCAAAGGTGACCAAGTTGCCGATTTACTACGACACAGAATAAAAATAGGTGTATCATCTAGGGGTGTTGGAAGTCTTATTGATGGGGAAAACGGTGAACAGATTGTACAAGATGACTTTGAAATAATTTGTTGGGATATCGTTACCGCACCTTCAACACCAGATGCGTGGATATTTAAAAACATAGAATCAGCTAGACCTTACGTAGAAGGAGTTGAAAATAAAATCACAAATATATCTTTAAACTTAATAAATAAACTTGACAAATTTTTATTTGATTAATTTATTTTAACTCAAAAAAGACTTTTCAACAAAAGATATATATTTATTATCAAATAAGGTGATTTAATTACCTGATAATTTTAGCAAAAAAACTTAAACATTAAAATGGCAGATAATAAATCAATACTTGAAGAAGCTCTTTTGGATATCAAAAATATTCAAAACGCTCTTAATGCCAACACAAAAGAAATACTTCGTAGTGTAACTAGAGAAGAAATTGACAGTGTGGTGAAAGAATCCTTAAAAGAAGGGATTTATGACGAAGAAGATATTGAAACTGACGAATTAGGTATGGATGCTGATGCAGCATCAACCGATATCGAAAGTGGAATGGACGCTTCACTTGATGGTGGGTTAGATGACATGCAAGGCTCTGAAGAAGTGGCTCCAGAAATGGAACCAGAAATGGGAATGGACGCACCAGCGTTGGACGGAGAAGAAATGGATTTAACAGGTTCATCAGATGATGACATAATCGCAATTTACAAGAAATTGACTGGCGAAGATGAAATCGAAATTATAGGTGATGAAATTCATCTAACAGTATCCGAACCAGGACAATACGTAATCAAAACATCAGACGTTACATCAGCTCCAGCAATGGGTGGTGGAATGGACTCAGGAATGGGTGACGAAATGGGTGATGAAATGGGTGACGTAGATTACGAAATCGAAATGGGTGACGAAGAAGAAGAAGGTGGTGAGCCATCTGATTTAGTTCCAGTAGATGACGAAGGTGAAGGAGAGGGTGAAGAAGCTGGCGAAACACCAGATTTCGGTGGTGATGATGAAGAAGAGGAAGAAGAAGTCGAACCAATCGATGAACAAATTCCAGTTGGCTCTGGCCAAGCTCATCGTTTACAAGCAAAGCAAACCAAAGGGGTTCCTTTAGGTGCTGGTGCTGACAACCTAAGAGAAGCTGTCGCAGCTAAAAAATTAGTTTCTGAAACGAGTAGAAAATATAATATGTTATTAACTGAAGCTAACAAAATCAAAACTGAGAACGTAGAGTTCAGAAAAGCTTTGAAAGAATTTAGAACAAAGTTAGTGGAAACAGTAGTATTCAATAGTAACCTTACATATGTAACTAAATTGTTTACTGAACACACAACAACTAAGAGTGAAAAACAAAGCATCATTTTAAGATTTGATGAAGAAGTTTCTAACCTTAAAGAATCTAAAAAGTTATACAAATCTATCGTGAATGAATTGGAATCTAGAAAACCAATTTCTGAATCAATAGAAAGAAAAATAATCAAAGAGGCAACAAGCAGTTCTTCAAAACAATTGAACGAAAGTACCGCATACGTTGACCCATCAATTCGAAGAATTAACGATTTAATACACAGAATTGAAAAAAAATAACCAAAAATAAAAACAAATAAAACTATGTCACATTTATTAACATCTGGACAAGTGGGTAATATCGGATTGAACCACATGAAGGCTATCCGTTTGGAAACTCAAACAAAATGGGAATCATTAGGTTTCCTTGACGGTCTTAAAGGCCATGTAAAAGAAAACGTTGCTCAATTATATGAAAACCAAGCGTCTTCATTATTGACTGAAGCGACAACAGCGTCATCTTCTGGTTCTTTCGAAACAGTTGTGTTCCCTATTGTTCGTAGAGTTTTCTCTAAATTATTGGCTAACGATATCGTTTCTGTACAAGCTATGAACATGCCAATCGGTAAATTGTTCTTCTTTGTACCACAAACATCTAGCCGTGTTAACGGTGCTAACCCAGCTCTTGCTGGTAACAACTATAATGGCCTTTCTTCAAGCAACGCTACTTATGGTACTCAATTTTCTGCTCACACAGGTCTTAACGGTGAACATGATGGTTCTGCAACTTCGGCTGCTGTTCCAGCAATCGTTGCTACTAACGGAGTTAAATTGACTCAAATGCAAGCTAAGAACTTGTATGACGCATTCTACAACGATGGTCTATTCGATAACTCTAAAGGTACTTTAACAATGAAGACGTATGCTATCACAGATGCAAACGCAAACTTCTTGAATGCTGATGGTAGTATGACAGTATTAGGTGCTGCGGCTTCTTTCCCAGTTGCAACTGACGGTTCTGTAAGAGGTTTACTTCTTACTATGAGTGGATTCACTGGTGGTGCTGGTGCGGCTAATGGTCGTGAAGTATTAACTGGTCCTGATGGTAACAACATGGATACTGAATCATTCTTGGCATCATTGCATTGTGTAACAACAAACGGAATTCTTGACCGTGATGGTAACACTATTGTTAAAGCTGGTCAATCAGTTCCATTCCGTTTGGTATCGCAACAATACGGTAAAGCAATCGTTCAATCAACTGGTTCTTTAACTACACCTAATGGTGTTATGTTCGTTGAGGTTGACTTACGTCACCCAGTTGGTACGACTGAAGTTGGGGCTGTAAATCCTGGAACTTCAACATTTGATGGTTACGTTGGAGCTTCTGCAACAACTGTATCAGCATATACTACAACAGCTGGATTAGTTTTCGGTTGGGCTGAATACGCTTCTCTTGAACTAGAAACAGAACTTGGTGAAGTTTCTTTCAAATTGGATGAAGTTGTTGTTGCTGTTGAAGAAAGAAAACTACGTGCAACGTGGTCACCAGAATTAGCGCAAGATGTTAGTGCATTCCAAAACATCGATGCTGAAGCTGAATTAACAGCTATGCTTTCTGAGCAAGTTGCTGCGGAAATTGACCGTGAAATCCTAAGAGACCTTCGTACAGCTGCTGCATGGCAACTTCGTTGGGATTATAACGGATGGAGACGTGCTGCTACATCTGCTAACCCTTACACTCAAAAAGACTGGAACCAAACTCTTATCACAAGAGTTAACCAATTGAGTGCTCAAATCCACAAGTCAACTCTTCGTGGTGGTGCTAACTTCATCGTTGTTTCTTCTGAAATCAGCGCAATCTTCGATGACTTAGAATACTTCCACGTTTCTGATGCCAACCCAGAGCAAGACTCTTACAACATGGGTATCGAAAGAATTGGTACTTTAAGTGGCCGTTACCAAGTGTACCGTGACCCTTATGCACCAGCTTACTCAATAATTGTAGGACATAAAGGTAAATCATTATTGGATACTGGTTACATCTACGCACCATACGTGCCTTTGCAACTTACACCAACAATGTATAACCCTTTCAACTTCGCACCAGTGAAGGGTATCATGACTCGTTATGCTAAAAAAATTGTTAACAACAGATTTTACGGGCATGTACGTGTAGATGGAGTACCAACATTTAACATCGCAGAATTGAGATAATCAATACTATACAAACTTAAAAGGTGGATTTATTTCCACCTTTTTTGTTTAATATACTTGACTTTATTAACTATTATTAGTATATTTACAAAAAAGAAATTATGAGTAAAAAAATAGAATTAACACCAGAACAAATAATTGAGTGTGTTAGATTATATAATAATGAACTATTGGGGTCAACTAGTATTAGTGAGAAGATGGGAATCCATAAAACAATAATATTACGAACGCTGAAAGAAAATGGTGTTGTTACGGGTCCATCTGGTAGAAGAAATATTGGTGGTAAATCAGTTTCTGATAAAAAATATGCAGAAAAGAATAAAGAAAAATTAAACGAATACCATAAAACATGGTCAAAAGAAAACCATAAAGTGTTAAAAAACTATCACTCTAAATGGAGAGATGAAAATAGAGAACATATAAATAAATACAAGCGTGATTATGAACGTAAGAGACGTACTGAAGACCCTAAGTATCGTTTAGGTGTTAGAACACGTACAGCTGTCTGGCAATTGCTTAAAGAACGTAATATCGATAAGGCTAATAAGACTTTTAATTTACTTGGTTACACCATTGAAGAGTTGATGATTCATTTAGAGAAACAATTCACTGATGGTATGACTTGGGAGAACTATGGTGAATGGCATGTGGACCATAAGAAACCAATGACATTATTTGAGTTTCATAGTACAGATGATGAAGGGTTTAAAGAGTGTTGGTCATTGGATAATCTTCAACCATTATGGGAAAAAGATAACCTTTCTAAGGGTATAAGATATTTATAAATAACTAAATAACTGTTAAGAATAATGAAGATATTACCAATATACGAAAATCTTTTAAATTTTGATTGTAGTAAAGCAAAGGTGACTCCAGAAATAGCTGCTGAAGTAAGTAAGTTCAATACTGATGAGGAATTTCTTAGAGCTGGTGGTTTATCAACTTCAGCACTACATAGGGCTGCATTTGGTTTTACTGATTCAGATATTGAAACTCTTATACCAAACCAATTAAAAATTAAGTGGAAAGATGATTGGAATAATGTTAAATGGGAACAACAACAAAGTGGTTTATCCAAAATAGCTTATGCTAATAGAATTGATTTGTCCGAACCAATAGATGTTGTGTATGAAAAAAATAACTTTTATGTAGATGACGGACATCATAGATTATTTGCAGCTACGATTCTTAAACGCCCACTTAATGTTAATCTTGAAATACACCAAAATCCAATCGATAACTTAGGAATCACTGATTATGACCAATACCATAGATGTGTTTTTAAAAAAATAAAATCAAATGAAACAACTAATAAAAAGAATACTTAGAGAGGGTTTATTAACTGAAAAATTAACTAATATCGATGAAGATGTTAATCTACTTTACACCAGTTTTTTTGAATATGACGTTAAGAAATTAGAAAAAACTGGTTTGATTACTAATGATTTGTTTCTTGTTAATGAGACTAACACATCTATTTTAAAAACTGAGGATTGTGTTAAAGCAAACGAAAGTAATAATTGTGTAATTCTTATAAATGAAGGTAGCAATTTCTATAAACCAAGCACTAAAAAAATTAGTATTAGTGTAAATGATGACGCTATAAATTATGTTAAAGATTACTTTGGTGGTGATTTAACCCAAGGAGAAGGTTTAATATTAAAAGAGTTTACTGAAGAAAAAATTAAAGGCTCTATCCACCACGAATTGGTTCATTGGATTGATGATACATTAAACAATCGACATCTTAGTAAGAGATTAAATAAAACCGCTGAAGCTGGAACACTAGATTTAAATAACATACCAGTTAACTCTACTAAATTTGAAATTCAAGCTCAAATACATAATATAAAACAATTATACAATAAACATTCTGATATATGGGATACCTTAAGTTTTGAAGACATGATAAAATATTCACCACCATTAAATACTGTTTTCAAAAATTTACCTAAAGTTTTTAAAACTAGATGGATTAGAGATTTAAAAACTAGAATGTATAGAGAAAATTTATTAGGTAAAAACATGAATAACAGTTAATATGGTATACTTTCTAAGGGTATGAGATATTTATATAAAAAGAAAACACTATGAGAAAACAAGAAAAACTAGAAAATATGTTAAAGAAAAACATATTAGTAGAACAAGAATTTATCAATAAAGAACTAACGGAAAACGAAGGTGGTAATGGTATCAATTTTAGGTCTCTATTAGATGGTGAATTAGCTATGGCCGCAAGTCAGCTTGATTTAAATGATTATCGTCAAAGAAATGAATTCATAAGTAAATTAGAAAACAGATTGAGTGAAAGTGATTGGATATCTATGTCTAATGGAACTTCTTTTGAAAAAACATTTACACCGTCACAAAGATAATTCATTTTATGGATAATTTAATAAAGAAGCTACTTAGAGAATCACTTAAGTTAAGAGAAAATGTTGAGTCTAGAAAAGACTTTTTTGAACGTTTTAAATTAAAAAATTCTAACCCTAGTTTTATTGAAGATAGTTTTAAAAATCCAGAATTTGATTTTAGATTATCCAATGGTGGTGGTGTTGTTTCTCATAATTATAGAAGCGGGATGAGAAATAAATGTGAAAGAAATGTATTCAATTTCATAAAAAATACTGCCAGAAATAGTAATAGATACTATCCCGTTAGTGGCTGGGGTTTCCTTCAGAGTACAACATATTTTGAACATTTTTGGGTGTATGATTCTCTTAAAGATTTATATATTGAGTTAACACCAATGGAAAACGAACAAAATGGTATGTTATATGGGTATGGTGGTGTTATAAATAAAGAAATTAATGATGACATACTCAAAGCTGAAAATTTCTTTGATGTGGATTTTTTGCGTGGTAAAAGTAGTCAGTCTTTATTTAAAAACTTTTCAGATAAAGAAACCAATATAAATTCAATTTCTGATAGGTCCAATACCCCAGACTTATTTGATTTAATTAAATCACATCAAGGATATACCGAACTTAAAAAATTTATTGACAGTGAAGGAATTACATCAGTAGATGAATTGAAGGGAGAGGTTCGAAGAATTAAAAATGTGATGGATACTGTTAGAAGTAGTCGTGAATATAATTTCTTCGAAAACTTACTAAAACAAATACAATCTTTAAATGACTTAGAGTAAAACAAAAAAACCGAAGAAACAAATCCTCGGTTTTTTTATACGTTAACTTTTTTATTTAGGTTTTGGTACCGCAGTTACTACAGAATATAAGTCTTTTTTTTAAAATATCATGATATTTATAATAAAACAAAATATGAAATACCAATATAATTTAACAGCTTTTGAAAAAATAAATGAAGATTCAGCCTATTTCTTAGGTTTACTATATGCTGATGGTAATCTAAGTGATAAAGGTTGTATTACGTTAAACCAATCAATTAAAGATATTGATATTGTAGAAAAATTTAAAACATTTTTAGGAACAAATAAACCAATTAGAGTAGTTGAAGTAACTAATTCAGTCTCATTTAGTTTTCAAAATAAAATGATAACAAAACAATTAACAAATCTTGGGTTGGAACCTAGAAAATCATTAACACTTAAATTTCCAATGTTCATAGAAAAAATTTATTTAAAAGATTTTATTCGAGGATATTTTGATGGTGATGGTTGTGTTTCTTTAACTAAAAACAAAACAACTTCTAACCTTAGAATACATTTAGTTGGAACTTATGATATGTTATTTAATATAAAAAAATATTTAACAGATGTATTATTAATTAATGATAGAAAAATAAGTCAAATAACTATCGGTAAAAATACTTTTCAATTAGAAATAACAAAAAAACTTGATGTTCAAAACATTAAAGATTTATTGTATAATAATTCAAAATATTTTTTATCTCGTAAAAGAAATATTTTTTTTACAAATATTAATAATAACAATGAAGATTGTTCATTAAGTTCGAGATATAAAAATATTTGTTATCGAGAAAAAAGAAAAAGATGGAGAGCAACTTATTATCTTAATAATATTAGAAAAGAAAAAAGCTTCAAACATGAAATTGAAGCTTTTAATTTTCTTGAATCTTTAGACTAAACTTTTTTAGCACACTGGCTACAGAATTTATCAGTTTTACCTAATTTAGACCCACAGTTTGTGCAGTATCTTTTTACATTAATATCGTCACTTGTGATTGTTTTTAGTGATATTGGTAACATTTTATATTCAACTGTATGAAATGGAAATGTATAAAAATCTCTATTTACTATTTTGAATTTTTGGTCGGAATGTGAACCTTGTTCAACTCTACCAGTTTCAATAGATTTTGATTTTTTACTTCTTAGTTGTTTAAATGGTTTTTCAGTATCACCTAAAACATCCATTCCTACAGTCTTATCCATCCCCAGTTCTAAAGATGATATATCTATAGAAGTAGATAATGAGGAACCTACCCCAACTCCAGAGTTAGTTGTTATAGTACCTAATACTGGGTTATTGTAGTCAGCAAATGGCGTACCAGTAAATTTTCCAGAAACATCATAATCACCCAATGTTCCATTATTAAAACCTCTAGAACAATCAAAATAACCCAAATTAGGTATTATAGCTAATTCTCTATAAAATTCTATTTTTATATCTCCATTATTTTCAATTGCTTTTTTAACTTCAGAAGTATTAGCTACTTCATATGTGTCAAATAAGAATTTTTTAGATATATCAAAATAACGGTCCAAAAATACTCTCTGTCCAGGATTTAAAACCAAACCTCCCTGAGAGATAGCTTTACCGTTAAGAATTATTTTTGCCATAATGACTTCAGATGATGGGTTGAAAATTTCAATTTCAAACTCTTGCCCTTTTTGTAGATAATAGGTTGGCATTTCAAACCCATTCGTGTAGAGCTTAATACGCCCTTTGTTTACAGCAATGTTAGCTGTCGGCATCGCAGATGCCTCATAATTTTGTTTGTACATTTTTTTTAACTTTTTTATTTATTGTTATTTTGTACCAATTCCTTTGTTGTTTAAACAACTCTAAACCTTTTGAGGGGTCGGGACCAATACGTTTAGTTAACGTAAATATAAATATACGGTATTTTGAAATATTGTCAAGTGAATAGAAAAATTATAAATCTTCTTGGACCCTTTTAATCATTCGTATCATTCTTCTTTGAAATACCTCTGGTAAATTAACGTCTGATTTGTTTTTTTTCAGAAAATATTTATCTTTAAACACTTGAAAGGCAAAATCATAATCATAATAACTTGGTTTATTTGGATTATTTGGTTGATTATCACCAAGTATAAAATAAAGACTTATTGATGCTACAGCATTTCCACTGTGTGCGTCTACCCCTCTATCTATTGAGAAGTTATAACCATATTGATTGGCCAAGATGGTCATTTCATTTTTAATTTCTGGGTTAACATGTGATTGAATCCTATCAGCAAAATTTATTCTTTTTCGTTTTTCTAATTGATTTGTATCATCACCTATGCTGTCTGCATCTTGTTGGGCCTTATCAAAGGCTCTGTTTTTTAAATCTCCAGAAATCCTTTCTGAAATGTAACGTTCTTCAAGCAACAAATTTGCTTTTTTCAAAGAGTTTAGTTTATCTTGTTTTCTCATAATTTTTTTTTATCTTAATTCTACTTGATTTATAATTTGAAACTGTAAAACATTTTTTAATGTTGTGACTTCTTGATTGCTGGTGGTTAATATATCTAAATAATAAATATTAGGTAATAAACTATAAGTATCTAATAAAAAGTAATAATAATTATTACCCATTTCTATTGGTTGGAAATCTATTACTGTTAATTCTGAAGAACCTTCAGTAACATAAACCCTATATTTTAAACCATCTATTGATTGAGTTTGTTCTACAGTGTATGGTATTCTAGCAGAAACAATTACTTTACGAATATCCCCACGTTTTATTTTTTCTTTATTTTGGATTCCACTGATTGATACGGCAACTTTTTTAAAAAACATATCGCTATTTCCTATATTGTAATAATTTACAGAGTCTTTGGTTACAAAATCAATTTCTATATTTCCTCTATTCACACCGTTTATTGTAATACCAGACCAAATATCAGAATACATAACCCCTTCGTTATCTCCATTTGATGGAACCAAAATATCGATAGAATAAACACCCTTGGTAACATGACTAACATCTGAAGTCGTATACGAGCTTAATACAAGCCCGCTAGGGTCATAAATACCAACACTTGGTAGTGTATCAAGGTTTGTTGGGTTACCACCTAAATTAACGTACAAATAGAGCTTATTTGGCTTATCTAAAAAGAAGTTGTTTCTATCGTCTTTAATATGGTTATCGTAAAATGTTTCCATGAAAGGTTCAAAGAATGTTTGTGTGTTGTTTGTAAAAAAACCAACATATTGAACTTGGGTTGTGTTAAGTAATTCATAAGGTCTAGAAAAAGCTAACCCTAACCCGTTATTTGTATTTCCTGTTAAAAGTCCATTTACATAATCAGTGATATCCATTTCAATATTTTCATTTCCTTTATCAAAATGTTGTGTTGATACTGTAATACCAGAAGGACTTCCAGAATAAACACCAGAACCGTTAGCCCAAGCAATACCAGTTTGCGAGTCAACCCAATTTGAAGCACCGTTTGAGTAGGCTGTATCATCTAATAAAAGAAGTGGGATATCATAATCATAACCAACACCATTATCCCAAGGTTGGTTGATTTCAAAGGCTATTAAATCAAACGAATTCGCTCTATCTTTTCCAGCCATTGTTCCGTTAAGAAGTCTAGTGTCAAATGAACCAGTGTTTGTTAACCTAAGTGTGTGTGTTAATTTTGTTAAATCAGTATATGTACCACCAGTATATAGTTCAATAAGTCTAGAGGCATCAAATTGAAATAGAAACCTACTATTTTTTTGTTGACCGAAAGCACCACCATAAAATAACTCGGAAACAGGATTTAACCCTGTGTTTACGTCTACGTTATTAACAATAGTATTATTTTTATCGAAGTATGTACGAATAACCATTTTACTTTTGTTAATAAATATCTAAAAAAGTTAGTTTATTCTAATATTTTGACTCAACATAGATTTTTCTAATTCATCTGCTTTGGTTTTAAAGATAGCCAAAGCTTGTTTGTTACCAGAAATAGTTAAATCAGTTGCTTGGTTTCCATTTCCGTTATGAACATGAAAAAATATAGCTTCTTTCATTAGTATAAGATATTCCAATAATACATCTCCAAAAGGCAATTGGTGGGCGGTTTGTAAGATGTTTTCGAGTTCTTCCATACTAATTAAATCATCTTGATTGGTAACGTTGAATCTTGGACTACCATTCTTGTGTGTAATAAGATTAATTTTATTACTAACAATATTTGTTACACTACCCTTTTCTTGTTTTTCACTGTCTGCACTTGAAATGACTACATCGTTTTTTATTTGAATATAAGCTTGAGATTTTATATTAAATTTAAATGGGTATGGGTTATTTTCATTTGTTGATGATAATTCGAACTTACCAGCCCTTATTACCACCTCATTATGTTTTTGAGTTATATCGGTATTAAACCTTCCTTGGATAGAGACATCATCTGCTTTGGGGAATATACCATCCAATTCAGGTATTGAATCTATTGTTGTGTTTGGGGACTGACTTGCGAATGTAAAACCTCTTAATGCGGTTGTGTAAAATGGGTCAAAATTTAATTTATCAGGTTGTGATATAATTGGACCCATGTACATTCTATCAGCATGTTCTCTATCTTTTGAAAAAACAAAAATAAAAACAGCTTCTTTGACTTTAGGTTGTCCGATAAAGTACTTCGGTAGCAAGGGAAAAGCCCAAGGCAAATCTTTGTCTTTAACACCGTCATCACCACCCAAGTTTCTAGGACCTTTTATTCTAACTTTTATTCGATTTAAATGGTAAGGGTCGTTGACTGACACAACTTCTCCAACATCAAGTATTTTAGATGAATTTTCATTTTTTTCTGATTCCCTATTACCTCTAGCTAATCTTATACTACTTTCACTCATTCTTTTTTCAATCGTTTTAAAATAATTTTATTGGCTCTATCAAAATTTCTTTCAAGTTCTTCCATTTTATCATAATCCTTTAACATTTTTATTTTTAAAGCATCATAATCTGCTTGTATTTGCTTTATATCAAATAAAATTTCGTTATTTGATTTGTTTTCTAAGTCTTCCATATTTTATCTTATTATACCATCCCCAATACCGATTGCTGTTGTTGAACCCTGAGATACGACAGGAGCCCCTAAGTTTCCAACACCTACTGTCATGACAGATATTCCTGGGTTTATTACGACATCTACTTTTGCTTCTGTTAACAAAGCATCAACAATTGCTTTAACCCTTATGTATTCCATTGCTTCTTCAACGTTCGGTCCGTCAGCAAAAACATCACCAACAACTCTACCAGCATCTGATTGTCTACTAATTATCTCAGCCGCAATACTATCAGCTGATAAACCAGGTCTTAACTTAGCACCAAACATAATCAATGGAGGTGGAAGTGGTTCAACTGGTGTATCTGGAATATTAAATGACGCTAAAATAGTGTTCATAACTCCATTTATTGAATTAAGGTTAAAACCAGAATTTGGTATTGGTTTGGGGTTTGGCATTATATTGTGTTGTTTAATGAATCTTTAATTTGACTTGATGGAACCCCACCAAGACTTTGTAATTGCGCCTGTTTATTTATAGCTTTTTCTTTTTGTTTTTTTATCGCTTTAGCGGCAACCAAAGAGGCTATCTCTTTTAACGCAACGCCCATCAATATTCTTATTATTTCCTCACTAATTGTTCTCATTATTGAGTTAGTCAGGTTTTTATTTTTCTTTATGAAATCAATGGCATCAGTAAATGTTGCATCAGGACCATAAACTATTTTATGATTTATAATGAAAGATAAAATTATTTTTGGGGTTAAGATAATACTAATAATTCCTTTGATAAGGTTGTTTATTATTTGTTGGATAAAATTAACTTTAACCGTAGGAACGTCCATTTGAGATAAAACATTTGACGCACTTTTTGTCGCCATGTTATTAAGGTTGGTTGTTAAAAAATCTTTCTTTTCAATTATACTTGAAGTTGAAAGCATGTTTTGGTTAAAAGTTGTCAAATCTTCAATTGGTACTGAAGAGGTAACAGTTTTTCCTACTTCAATTATTGCCGAACCTTTTTTTCTGTTCATAGCATCCAACTCATGTGAATAGATTTCTTCCTTTGTAAAAGAAAAAGCCGAATCGTTTATTGGATTAATATTGGTGTTATTAACCATTTTATCAATAACATTGTTTATCTCAGATTCTTTTTTCAATTGTTTGATAGACTTACCGATAGTCGATGAAATCGAACCATAAATTAAATCAACAATTTTATTTACAATATTTTCAGTGTTAAATAATGATAGACTATTGATGTAATCATTATTAACATCAGTTAGTGTTTTGTTATCATAACTTTGGTTGGCCTTTATAGTTAAGGTGTTGTTTGGAACACCAGCAACACCTAGGGCGTTAAAGGTAATATCTAAGATAGTTTCCCATGTATATGTTACACCATCATCTTGAATAACCCCATACAAAAAAGTATTAAAATCTGAGCTGTTTGTTAGTGGTGATGTAATATCGTTATAAATCAAATTACCACCAATTGAATTTGGGTCTGTTCTTAAAATATCGATAAAATCTATTTTACTAACTTCAATTATAATCCCACTTCCAGATGATTTTATCCAAGTAGGTAATTGTGGGTTAACTCCGCAACTAACAATATTCTTTAATTCTATTTTTAAATTTTGTTTGATGTCACGTTCAACTTTAGGTAGTGAATGAATAAGCGTATCAACAACGCTTGACACCAAAGCTTGAAACCCCACCAAAGATTTGATGAGGTCTGTTAAAAAAGTAATTGAATTACCTTTGTTGTTTATTGAAGGAAACGAAGAAGAATTTTTTAATTTGGGTAGACCTTCTGTTAATGTTTTAGCAGCAGCGATTTTCCCAAATATTTTTTTCTTTTTATCAATTATCGCCATATTTTATTCTGTTTCAGAATCTGTTTCGTTATTTGATTCAAACGCATTATTTTTAATCATCTCCCTAATTGTTTTGAAGTTTTTCGTTAAATCACTTTCTTCACTTCTATTAGTTGTAGTTGAATCAACATCGCCTCGGCTTTTGATTATGTCGCTTTGTAGTTTGGCTATTTCTAGTTTAATCCTAATAGCTGAATCTTTGATTTTTAACAAACCACCTTTTTCTTTTACCACTTTGGTTACATCATCGATGTCTATAGGGGTTATAGTAGCGGTTAATTCATTAATCGTTTTCTGAGCTTCGTTTATTTGTAAACAAGCATCATTATACGTTTCTTGCATTAAACCTTCTAATGACTCTGAGTCGTTGACTTTTACGTCTTGTTTTCTTTTTCTTGGCATGATTTATATTTTTACTATAAATACTTACTAATTCAGTTTTTTATAAAAATTTTATAACCCGTACTGTTTAAGTAAGCTATAAAGTTCTATAAATCTTTTCATACCCAATCTAATGTCTTTGGTTGATAAGTTGGTATAATTTCTCATTGTTTCTAAAACAGAGTTTTTATTATACTTTGAACCACCTTCCATTGATTCGAATGCTGTCTCCCAATTCTCCAAAATTTCAATCAAAGCATAACCAACTTTACGTTCGTTTTCATTTAATTTCTTTTTCGGTGGATTTTTTTCGTTATTTAATTCGTCTTTTATCCCATCAACAATTTTCTTTAAAAAATCATCCATAGGAAAATCCTCAGAATCGATGACATAAGATAAGTCCTCTCTACCCTCTAAACTCCCTGAAACATCCTCATATGATGATGTTTGTTTCATATATTTTTCATCTTTGATAAGTAATCCTAATATATAGTTTTTACTTATGGTTCCAAAATATGAATAAGCTTTTTTACCTCGTCCTCTCTCGAACTTATGTACTTTTGTTACTAAAAAGGAAACTGTATCACCATGTAGGTCATCAAATGTCACGCCTTTTCTATATAACTTATACCTTCTAATTATCGATTCTACCATTTTACCAAGCGGTGCGTTTAACCACTTGTTAAAAATTAGATTCCTTTCTGTTTCGTCTGTTGACTCTAAAAATTTAATAACTGCTTCTTCTTCATTTGGACCAAAATACATTTCAGTTTTTCTTTTGCGTCCTCTTTTAATCATTATACAGTAGTTTGTTCGTAGGTAGTATTTCGGTCTTTTAAGAAATAATACTCTTTTTTAGCTTGAGCTATCCACCATTTGGTTTCATTCGGGTTAAGAGTTTGCTTTAAAGAAGCAAATAAAGACCCTACACGTTGATTCATGTGCATGTAACCAAATCTAGGTATAACCATAGTTTTAACGGCTTTAAATGTCATCCTTAACAAGAATTCATAAACAAAGGTTAATTTAATACTGGGTTTAAGACCACCGAAATCTTGAAATAACGATTTCTTCATTACAACTCCATCAATACTAAAGTTTTGATAAGCTAACAATGCGTTGTTATCCAATATTCCTAATTCATCTGAAAAACCATGGGCCCAAACAGCTTCGTTTGAAAACCCGATAAATTCCTTATCGCCATTAACATCGACTATAATCGGCATAAATATTTCAACATCAGAATGTGCTTCTCTATATTTAACCACGTTTTTAAACCAAATTGCAGCGTATTCGTCATCATACTCTAAAAAACTAACCCAATCTGATTTAGCAACGCTAACTCCATAATTGGTTTGGGTAGCAAAGTCAGTTTCCCCTTCATTTTCTGCGATGGTTACTATTGATTTAATAGCCCCGAAATCATATGATTTCATAAATTCGTAAGCTTCACTACCTTTTGGTACTACGATAATCAGTTCGTCTGGTAGTGTGCTTTGTCCAGCAACACTTAGTATTGCGTTGTTAAACAATTTTTTTGTTTCTTCGTTCAATTCATGAACGGATAAAATTACTGATATATTTGTTTTTTCTTCCATGATATTTTATATTATTTGTCGTTAGTGTTCTCTAAAGGTTCTTTTATTTGTTCCTCCATATTAGAAATCATTTGTGATAATTCTTCTTTTCTATTTTCAACCAAACCAAAATAAACGTTTTTAACAGCTTCTTTTTGTTTTTCTACTGTATAGCTACCTTTTGTCTCTTCCATGCTTTCTAGCATGTCCGTTGGTACTGAATCTTCTAACCACACCTTGATGTATGTTGCAATTAATTCTGGGATGTTTACTGTTGTGTTGGTCCAGATACCGTTATTTTTGATTGAATAATTACCTTCAGCGTCTTTGGTTTCCATCCATTCTGGAATAAGGTTTGGCATTTTACCGATAACAGGTGTGTTACATTGAATAGCTTCCAATGGAAAAGTACCAAAACCAGCTTGGTCGTCAATCCAAACAGCCAAACAAGATTTAGCTAATTCCAAAGCAAAATCTTCTCTTGGGAGACCTCTTAATTCTCTAAAAGTAACCCATTTATAAACTGGAAATTGTAAGATAAATGATTTGGCTATTTTAGCCGCATCACCATGATTTCTAGTTAGGATACTAACAACAGGAATTTTAGGTTTATCGCTATCCTCGAAGTAAGTTGGGATTGAAACTGGAACAATGTGTGTTCTAATTGATGGGAAAAGGTTATTTAAATACCTTGCTTGTTTTTCAGTTGTTGTGATTACATCATGGAAACCAAAATCAGTGTTCCATCTTTTTCCAATTGGAAGGAGCTCCAATAGATAATCATAACATTGAGAGAATACAATTTTTTTACAAGGAAAGTTCTTAACTTGGTCCATGACATTGGCAAAAATTTCTGGAATAACAATAAAATCAGCTGGAGAAACATTTAGTTCTTTTCCTTCTATCGATACGTGAGGTAAGTCAGCATATTCTTTACCTAGCCATTCACAAACACTTTGACCATCGGCATCACCAATTAGTTTGTAATCACTTTTTTCATGTAAAATAGCAGCTTTATATCCTAATTCAGTAAGCATTTTAACGTGTTCATAGATATTAGCAATACCAGCTGTTGGGTTACCCTTGGTATCCAAGGTGAAAAAATAAATATTAAAATCTTTATTTTCCAATCTATCAATAACTCCTTTAGCTTGTTTGATTTGGTCTTCTAGTTGTTTGTTTTGTTCGTTCATTTTTGTTTGTTTTTTTATTGTTAGTCTTTTTCTTTTAATATTCCGTAATTAAATAACGTGTTAAAAGCTATTTTGTAAGCTAAAGTTGTTTTTTCCAACGCTCTTTCAGCACCTAAAGATGTGTCTGATTCATCGTTATAATCCAAAATAACATCAATCATTGTTCTGATTATTTCAAATTTAGTAGCGTCAATTTCTTTTCCTCTAAGAATTGAGGTTGTATAGTCTTCCGAACTAGTTACATGACCTTGACTATCTCTGTAAGTTTTAAATTCAGTTGTTATTATTTTATCAGTTGGTTTAACCCCAACTGGTGTTATAGCCTTATCAAAAGCGGTTAAGTCAATATAGTAAATTATTCCACCGAAATCTATCATCCTTTTACTTCTTCGAAACTTGTTGTTATTGTCTTGGTTAGAATTTTATTTCTAAGTTTATCATTTTTAATAAAATCTAAAATTGAATTAATTTCATAATCAGCTTTTGTGTCAGTATTATAATTAGATTTAACCTTCACACTGATTTTACCTTCTGGTTTTGCTTCAAGAGATTTTGGGTCTGCTGTTACAAGAACATCTAAAGTATCCCATACTTTTTCATGAGAGTTTACAAACCTAATGTTTGTAGCTCTGCAACCAGTTTTGGATAAGAAAAATAATGTTGATGGGATGGCCTTGTTAACTTCACGGTTAACTATTTCAATTTCATGTTCACCTTCAAATTCCATTTCTGAAAGAAATGTATTGAAATGGTTAATTAACCCATCAGACATTTGGTCTGCATGACCAAAAATTTCTAGTGGGGCCTCTAAATATAAAAAAGAGTTTAGTTTATCGATACTATCAAATTTAAAATATTCGATTAGTTCGAAAGTTGTAATATCATTGATTGTTAAATCACAATCATTAATATACTTATCGTAAGTATAAACAAGTTGTTCTATAAAACTTCTTAAAACTTCATTTAATGAGATTCCTATTTTCATGTAACCAATTTAATTGGTGAATGAAATAAGTAAAGCAAAAAATTTTACTAGTTAAAGAATTTTTTAAGTTTATCAATAAAGTTTAATTTCTTGATAATTTTTATAGGTCTTTTTGGTGCTTCTTCAATCGGAACAAAACTATTTCTTTTTGGTTCTTCTTTAAAAATATTTATGAAGTAGTTTGTTAACCTATGTCTTACTATATCAGACTCAAGAAATTCAACAACCTCAACACCTTCTATTGGGTTATTTTTAACTTTTTCACTTAGTAAACTTAGTGAACTTTGTTTTTTATCTTTAATGTCAATTTGTCCACTATCACCAAGAACGATAACTTTTGTGTTATCTGAAAATCTAGTAAGAAATGTCTTGGCATTATCATGTGTTATGTTTTGAAATTCATCAATGATAAGAATAGCGTTTGTAAACGACCTTCCTCTTATCGAACCGAAAACTTCAAAATTTACCAAACCAGCATCAATTAATTTAGTTGTAGTACTCTCACCAATTAATTTATAGAAAGCATCTAGAAAAGACATCATCTGGAATTTAAGTTTTTCTTTCTCATCTCCAGGCAAAATACCCAAATCCTCGTTTTTAAGTTGAGTAATAGATTTTACCAACTTTATCTCTTTATATATTTCTGGTTGATTTTTTAAAAGCGTTATCGCTTCGAAAACACTCAAAATTGTTTTCCCAGTACCAGAAGGTCCAGTACAAATTACCACATCATTTTTCTTGATTGCGTTGGTTAAATTTTTTTGGGTTTCGTTTTTGTGTTTTATATCAAGTTTTACTGTTGATAAGATGTTATTCGTTAAAGCTGCATTCACATCGAAATCTTCGAATTCTGTTTTCCTAGTTCTAGTTGTTGTAGGTTTTTTAGCCATGTAGATGTTTTATTAATAAATATCTTAATGAGTTGAGATGTTTATTAATTAACGAAATTTTTAACGTATTTTATCGTAATCATTTCTTTTCTTTGTTCTTATATTTTTCGTCAAGTTCCACTTGTCTATATTTTTCCAAAATATCTTCACCATTAACTATAACTTTGCCTCTAAATTTCACAACATAAGAACCGTTGAATTCAACAATTTTATCTAACGATAATATCTCGTAGTTGAAATATTTAAAATCTTCAACACCCAACGTTTTATATGAAGTAAAACTAACTTCATTTATTTCAAACAAACTAGATAACGTAGGGGTTTCCATTTCTTTGATAAAGTAATTAACAAACAACCCACTAGTTTTTCGTTCAGGGTCTGGGTATTTGCTAATATAAAACTCCAACAATCTTTCGTCATCAGTTATTTTTCTAACATGTAATTTATGTGTATATTTTTCAATATTAAATTTGGGGTGAATTTTTCTACCAACAAAAATAGGTTTTTCACTTTTAAAATTCACTAAATAATCGGAAAGACTTATTGTACGGTCTATTGTATCATATTGATTAGATATAGCATCAGCTATACTGGTTGTGATATTATCATTATTAACAGAAAACTCCAAAAGGTATTCATCGCTTGGTTCTAGTTTTATTTTAGATAGGTTAGCCAACCTATCAACTTTTTTAGTTTCAACGATTGGGACCCCTTGTTTATCAACACCAATTATTTTAGAACTATATTTGTCCACCTCACGTAATACTTTATAAGTTCTCCACCTAAGGTTCATAACTTCTTGAGTCATTTCCCCATTTATAAGCGAGTCAGCTAACTGCCCCTGAGTATGTCTTTGACTCTGACTAACATTAACTTCTAAACCTTCTGAACTCTGTGAAAAAACATCTTTTTCAACATTAGAAAACGTTAACGCAAGCATTGCCGTTTTTCTTCGTAACCATTCTTTTAAACTCATAATTTCTATTTTTTATAAATAACTGATGTTATACTATCATAAAAATCATCTTCATTTTTTTTGAAAATTTCACTCTTAAGTATTTTAGGGTAAAAACTATGAACAGTTTTAAAATTTTCTTTAATAAAAGCTTCATCTTTAATCCTATCAACCATTTCAAAAGCTGTTTTATCTGTGTTTATATATTCTGGTCTAAATGAAGTATGTAAATCCTCTATTATATACAACCCGCCATCAACTAGCATCTCATTAAATAGAAAACCAAAGCTATCAATTTGATGACTAGTCAAATGACTACCATCATCGATAATTATATCAAATTTTAAATCTTTAAAATTATTTTTAAAAGCGTCAAAATCAATTTGACTCATTTGGTACGTTTTTATACCTTCATCTAAAATCTCAACTTTATTTATATCGATACCATGTATTAAAGTATTATTAAAATAACTTTTTAATAACCTTAAACTTTCACCTCTTAAAATACCAATTTCAAGTATATTCAATTTTTCGTTTTTCAACGAACTAAAATGTCTTTCGTAAAAACCCCAATAATTGTGATACGTTATTTTATCTGTATTAAAATCCATGATTATTTGTTTTATTATTATCAATTATTAATGATGTAATTACATTTATTAATGAAATTACCAATATTTTTTCTTATTTCAAACTGATGATACAGAAGATTATCTCCATAAGTAGTTCCATGCCCAAAATACCTACCACCTTTTAACGGCCAAAGATTATTTTCTGAGTGTGTTTTTTCCATCACTTTAAAAGGTATTTCTAATTTTTCACAAGTAAATGTTAATTCTTCAGCAACGTCACCCCTGTGTGTTTCGTTAAAAGATACTTTACCAATATAATCATAAAATTTCTTAGAAATAGCGAAACAAGCTGGACCAGCATAAATATGTTCGGGGAAATTTCTTAAATTAGATTGTTGTTCAATTCCAATCATAGTTTCCTCACCTATCTCATCGATTAAATACTCAACTATTTTTGTTTTTAACGGAACACAATCAACATCGAAAAAAATAAAATAATCAGCTTCGATATTGTTGATTATAAAATCAAGAAATTGTGGATGCCTAACCTCACCAACGTATTGATTAATTGGGATATCTAAATGGTTAAAAACATTTTTTTGGCTGTTGATTATTTCAGTGGGTAAATTTTTAAAAGAGTATGAAGATATCAAAATTTTCTTATCATTTATAACCAAGAATTCAGGTTCTTCTCTATCTAATAAAATCATAAAGTAACATTAATCATAACCACATTATCATCAATATTATCAATTGTTTTTAAAACATATTCTAATGTGTTCAAACCTTCAGTTTGGTAATCATACACACCTCTACACCTCTCTAAATTTTTACTATAATCTTTGTGTTCTGGCCCGTTTGGTTTGTGATAAAGTGATTTGTGTTTACAAACCCTTCTATTTACGTTAAAACCAAGACTAAAAACTCTTTTTAATAAATCATCGTCTTCACCACCCCAACCCCAAAATTCATTACTAAAACCGTTTATCTTAATAAAATCTTCTTTATTGAATAAATTAACACCGCCATATAAAAAATGAGTAAACTGTGGAACATCGGTTACTAAATGATAGGGTTTATCTGGGTAAGAATAATCAATTTCTATCGGAACCAAATCAACATCATGAAAACAAAAATAATCTGATTCATCTTTCATATAATCAAAACCTATGTTCATGAGTTTGGCTCTGTTGAAAGGTTTTTCATCATTCTGATGAACTACAATTATTTTATAATCATACATTTTCAATATTTCTTTAGTTTCACTAATAAATATTTTTAAATGTTCATCTCTATCTCTATAAGGAATTATAATAGCTAATTTCATCAATCTAAAATTTTTAAGTACTCGGCAATTATTTGTTTAACAACATTCTTACCATTAAATTTATCAATATCTAAAGGAACATCATACAGTTTTTTTGATATTATATTTCCGCTGCTATCAACATCATAAATCAACCCTTTTTTATTACACATCCAACCTTCAACGGTTGTTCTACCTAATAAAATACCAGCAGTCTCATGACACTGACGTATATATTTTTCAACATTTATGGTTGGTGGGAAATATTTTACATGTTCACCCATTTCCAATTCCTCAGCTGTTACACCATTATATTTACCAACAAGCCAAAGTTCTTCATTATTTTCTTTGGTTGTTTTAATAAGGTCTTTTATTGTCTCTTTTCTTAAATAATCAATCGTACCTACAAATAAAGTCCTTTTTACTTTAGAGTCAATAAAGGATTTAGTTGGGAAGAATTTGTCTACATCTATTGGGTTGTAAATAACTTCAATCATATCTGGTTCGATAGAAAAATTATTTATTAAATAATCTCTTATTTCTGGTCGAATAGCAATATATTTTTTTATCTGAGGATTTATAACTGGGTTCTCCAAACTTATAACTTCAGAGTGAATAGAACAAATCATAGGTGTTTCTGGATATAAACGAAGCATATGTTCGGTTACTGGTGTGTGATTACAATGAATTACATCAAAATCAATATCAGAAAGTTTATACAACGTATTCGGTGTGGATAACTCTTCGATACCGTCACCTTTTAGAACCCATTTACCGTCACCTAATTTAAATCCTGGTGGTTCTTGTAGGGAAAATAGTTTTACCCCTAATTTATTCGCGATTTGACCTAAAGGAGCTCCAATTGTTGAACATATGGTAACATCACAACCTTCTTTGATTAATTGTTTAGCTAATTCAAAAACATACAATTCTGAACCAGTTAAATTTGAAAAGTTAAGACAACTTATAAGCACTTTAAGTTTCTGACCTTTTCTTAAGACTTTTTTGATATTAACTGGGAGTTCTTCTTTGAATTTTTCAGCGAATTCTACCCTATTCTTTCCCCATTCATCATTTGTTATTCCAATAGATTTATGATTTACCCTAATAATAGTTGAAACACCTATTTTAACATTAGATAAATAATTTTCAAAACAAAACGTAATATCATAATAATGGAACCCCTTTACAGTTTCGTTAAATGGTTTCACCATTTTTGTTTTATCAACAGCGAAAAAAACACCATCCACAACAACAACTTCCTCTATTTCTTTGTTTAAATCTTCAGAGTAACTAGATAACCAAGTTTTACCTTCATGGGTATGGGCCACTCGCCCATACATTTTTTTTCGGTTCTCCCACCATTTACCACTAGATGGTAGGCTTTTCGTACCAGCAACACCTAATATACCGTAATTTGGGTTTTTATTAAAAAGCTTTAAAAGTTTTTCACCCCATTGTTTGGTTTCGATAGTTATATCATGGTGACAAAAAACAACAATATCATTTTTAGATTCATTTAACCCACGGTTATATATTTCAGTTAACGAAAATTCACCCTTGTTTTCATAACCTAAAAATTCAATCTTACCCTCCAATCCAGATGTTTTTACGATGTGCTTTTTAAAATCGTCTAATGGGTATTGCGATGAACATACTACTGTAATCATATTCTTTTTTTTAAACTCTATTTTATTCCAGTACTTCCAAAACCACCGTCAGAACGTTGGGTATCTTTGGAGACAGTATCTTTTTCTATAAATTGAAAATAGTGTTTTCCATAATACGGTACCATCACGCCTTGTGCTATTCTATCACCATTATTTATTATAAAATTTTCCACCCCCAAATTAATCAAGATAATTTTAATTTCTCCACGGTAATCGTTATCTATGGTGCCTGGTGAATTTAGAACGGTGACACCATTTTTAGCAGCCAAACCACTTCTAGGTCTAATATCCATTGCAAAATTAGTAGGTAATTCAAAAAACAACCCAGTAGGTATAACACCATGTTCACCAACCCCTAAAAAAAACGGTTCGTCTAAATTAGCTCTAATATCAAAACCAGAAGAACCATCAGTAGCGTATTCTGGTGTTGGGTTTGACGATTTATTCGAAACCTTCAATTCAAATTTTGAACCGTCATATTTACTCATTTCTTCGTTTACTTTATCTTCGGAAAACTCTTTATCAAAATCTTCTTGAGAATAATTATCATCTTGGTCTGAAATTCTTCGTACCCCAGCTATCATCTTAGTTATTAAATCCATTTATATAGTAGTTTTTGGTTGTTTTATTTTTCTAGAGTTTTGTATAGCTAAAGTGTTACCCATTTTAAGTAGTTCACCAAGCATTGAATTATAATATTCAGCCATTTTATCATCACCTTTATCTAAGAAAATAATTGCAGAATATTCTTCTTCAGTAAAAGTTATACCGTGAGATAAAGCATAATAAACACTACGTTCAGATACACGCATAGCAACCAACTCATCATTAAATTCATACATTTTACCTAAGTTTTCACGATGCCAGTTAGAGGTACAAGGTTTATATAAAAAAGCTTTACCTATACCGTGTAATAAACAAACTTTAAGCAAAGAACTTTGATTAACTTTCTCATCCTCTGGTAATGAATTATTTATTCGAATAGCGTAGTTAGCAACGTTAAGTAAAAAGTCTATAAGACCACCGTCAAAAGCGTTATGATAGTCTAACATGTTAGATGCGGGGGCCCCTAAAAAAGCCTCACCAAGGAATGACATAAGTTCGTCATTCATAAAACCATTTTTTGTTGCAGTTTCAAAATATTTTTTAGCGTTTGAAACAATTTTTGTTTGATTTAAAGACATTGATTTGTGTTAAGCAAATTGTTATTTTTACAAATATACATTTTTTACTTAACACAATCAAGTTAACAAAAAAATACTTACTTACCACCAGAACCCATATAATAATCTCGGAGTTCAGGAACCACATCAAACTTTAAATTCATCTCAGTTGAGTTGTTATCTGGTTGTTCTTCTATTGAAATCCCTTGGTTTCCAATACGTTGTATAAAATCACTCCACAAAAGACTTTTATCCACTGGTTTTTTTTCATTATCAACACCAACATAAGTATCTTTATTGCCACATTCTTGCTCATGAGTTTTTATTTCCGCACCAAACTCATCCTTAATTTCTTTTATTTTTTTACGGAAAGAATCGTTTTGTCTGTTTGTTATGATACTAATTTCTGAATTCTTTTTATCGATACTTTCTACCTTGTTTATTAACCCAACAATATTTTTAGTTTGGTCTGTTAAAAGTTGTTCTACAACATTTTTAGGTTCAACCTTGGTTTCTTCTACTTTGGTTTCTTCTACTTTGGGTTGTTCAACCTTGGGTTCTTCAACGTTAAGATATTCGGCTAAAAAGTTAAATACTGAAATTAATTGTTTTTGCTTATTCATAGTTTGTTAATTTTTAAATGTTTTTATTTTGTTTTTCAACCAAAGAATGGTAAAGATTTCGTCTTGTCTCAGTTACACGATTTATTGAATAAGTATCTTTAACTGTTTCATATAAATTTTCTTGTAATGTTTTAACTATCTCTGGGTTTTTGATGAATTTTTTAATTGCGTCATACCAATCTTTATGGTTTTTAACTGAGTCAATCAAAACAGCGTTCCCAGTTAAATCAAATCCACCACCATATTGAATAGCGTTTTTCAAATCTATTTGATAAGGGCCAAAATTTTGGGCGATAATTGCTTTTTTATGAAAACCAGATTCAATTACCTTAAGTTGGCTTTTTACTTTATTAAACATGTTTTCTTCAAGTGGGGCCAAAGAAATATCAAATAGGTTATAGTTTGAAGCGTAACCTGATATATGTTTTGTCCAAACTCTACGATAAGGTTCATTAGCAACGTTAGGGAAATCTTTTTCTTTGAATTTTAACAAAAAATCTTTATACTCTGGGCTAATAGATTGGTAGTTATTCGTAAATATTTTTTCATACTTATACCACACACTTTCTTTAGGTGAGATATTTCTAACCTTTTCTTCTTTTGTTATTGGGTCAATATCTGTATGGTTACCTCTTAAATCAAAACCACATAATACAAACTGAACTTTATCTATAAGACCTTCACCTGTTAATTTATTAACAACACCTTCTAATAAAGATAAATCTTTCAAGTGACTGCTTCCCCCTAACCAACCTATTCTAAGTCTACCGTTAGATGGTTCTAGTTTAGGTGTAAATTGAGCTTCATCAGGGTTAATCGCGTTTGGTATAACAAAGACATTCTTATTTAATTTAGAGATTTCATTAGCAAAAACACTTGTAGTTGTGGTAATGTATTGAGCAACCTTTAAATTGTTTTCAATCTTTTTATCCAATTGGTTGTTCTTTATTAAATGATAAGCTGGGTGATGAGTTCCTGGGGCCCAGTAATCATCTAAATCCATTATAGCAACAATACCTAGATTTTTTAATTTTTCAATAAAGGCACCCATTTGGTCATAACCAACTAACGTTCTATGATAATGAATGATGTCATATTGTTTTAACCAATTATCATCATTAAAATTTGGTTCATAATCGATATCAACATGAAACTCATCTGGGTAATTATTTTCTAACGTTAAATGTGGGGTTGTTGAGCGATAGTAAGAAACACCTGTTCTGTCACTAGGGACTACTAAAATTTTTAATTTTTTCTTCATTTCTAGATTTTAATTTTTATAATAGTCAAGTATAATCTATTGAAAAACATTTGTAAACAAAAAAAGACCCGATGGGCCTTTTTTTTTTTGAATATAATAAGATTATTTCTTTTTTACTGAAAGTTTACCTTCACTAATCAAAGTGCTAATAGTTTTTTTAATCGCTTGTTCAGATATTGTTTTTGTGTACATTTTGGCCAAGATAGCGTTTACTCTATTATCAATCATTTCATTAAGAAGTTCAACAGTGATATTAATAGTTGGGGCTTGATATGTACCAGAAGATTCGTGAATTGGAACTCCTGGGCTTTTGAATTTATTTTTTGGTTTATCAACAAGGTCACCCATATCTTCTAAAGAAAACGATGTAGGTTGTCCAGAATATTTTGGTATCGGGGTACTTAACATAATTTTTTTAATGTTATCTGGTAACCTAGAGTTCAATACAGCTTGTTCACTATAAACCATCGGTTTATGTAAGGTAGATTCTGCACTTACTTGGTATTCTGGTTCTCTCTCATCTCTTGAATCATAAATTGGAGCTTGGGAGTAATCTTCATTGACACGAGAATCTTTATTATCACCACTTTTACTACCAAATTTTTGGTCAGTTGCATTCATCAATTTTTTAGCATTACCTAAAATCGATTTCAATTTGTTTATATCTACTGGTATTGGTATTTGTTCCATATTATATGTTTTTTGATTGTGGTTGGTCCACGTTGACTTTATAGATGACATTTGCCATTGTTTTATCACCATTTGAGTTATATTTTGGTATACTAGAATCTTTATTAGATACTGGTTCTACCCACTTAACCTTAGTTGGGTACCAACCTACGATTCGGTCCAATCTAAAAATTTTCCAAAAACCTGTTGCTCTAGTCTTTTGTTTAGAACCACCGAAAATTTGATAACTTCTAATAGCCTTATTTCCAGCTTTCGTTTTAGAAAAGTTGTACACTTGAATATACCTACTACTAGGCGGTTTGTTCTTATAATCTCGGTATAAAATATTAACATTGTATTTACCATCTATTGCTAGTTTAACATCATCGGTAGAGACTCCTTCAGAAATTAATCTTTGGTTTTTCTCAATTTCTTCTAATATAACTTCCTGTAATAAATTGTAAAGCTTCATATTAATAAATTATAACTTGTCCTACGTTTAAAGACATATCTGGAAGAGTATAATTACTCATACCCAAACCAATTGGTCCATAACCCCATAAAGAGCTGTTACCACCCAACATAGGTAATCTACCAGAACCCAAATATAAGTTTGGGTTTCCATTTATATCTAAGTCACCACCAACACCACCGTAATTTTCAATATCTAAAAATTGACCAGAACCCTTACCGTGAATAGGTGTTGTTTGGTCAGATAAAGCTCTAGTGTGGGTAGCGTTATACTCATTCGTATAAGCGAAGTTATTATAAGTGTTGAATGGAATAAGAGTGTTTCTAGCTGCTATTGCGGCTGCTTCCAATGGTGTTTGACCACCGTTATAAGGGTTTCCTACTGGCATGGTTTATAGTTTTTGTTTTTTATTATTTGTCATGTATTCTATTAAATATCTTATTTCAGATATTTCTTTAATAATATTTTCATTATAAACTTCTTGGTTAGACATAATTTTTCGGTTTATATCACCTTTCGTCATTTTAGGTACCCCACCAACGCCTGTTGGGTTAGCGTTATCTCTATCTTTTTCGTGTTTTTTTATAAATTGATTTTCTCTTCCAGCTTTCATACCAACTTCTTTTTCATTAAAATTGGCATCTTTGGCTGTTTTAACTAGGTTACTTATTTCTTTTAACCTTTGTTCACCACCTAATTGACTAAACTCACCACACATTTTTGTTAGTTGACAAGTCTCTTTGGCTTTTTTAAGTCTAGATATTTCCATAGAAAACGCTTGATGGTTTTTATCTTCACCATCATTGGTAACATGTATATCTTTACTTATTTGTGAATTCATTTTATAATTTTTTTGTTTTTTCTTTATTTTGAATAACTTGTTTAAGGTCCTCAATTTGTTTTTCAGTTAATTCAGAGTCTAGAATCGTTTTTATAATATTGGCAACTTTCGGGTTGTAATCTTTTTCAGTTACATCAAAAACATTTGTTTTTTTAACCAAATCTTCAATTTTTTCTTCTACGCTATTTTTTGTTAAAATAACACTTTCAAAAGTTCTGACGTTTCCACCATGAGCACCTGAACCACCGTAACTATAAACCGCAAACCAAGGGATGTCTTGTCTATAACGACCAAAAACAACATCACTAGTAGGTGGCATACCTTTTTCATATTCAGAATTATCATTATGGGGTTTTTGAACTGGTCCAGTTTCAATTTCACTATCACTGTTGGTCATTTTATCACCACCATTGGAATACATGTCACCACCAACCAGCTCCATTAAATCTTTCTTTTTTATTGTACCCATGAGTTATCTTTTCTTATAAATATATTAAAAACATGAAATACTTATATGAAAGTTAGAGTTTTCACATACTGAATAAGTTAGCTTCTGATTAATGTAACAAAAACATTAATTTTGTACGTATAATTAAACTAATTTAGATATTTATAAGAAAGCATTGTTTCACGAGTTTTAATTATAACGTTAATTTAAAATCAAAACAATGATTTATCCTATTTTTAAGAGTTTAGCTCTTCTTCTTTTGTTGGAATGTTTTCTATTTGTTCAAGGTTTTTATGTTTCTAATCTAAATGAGACTGAATTGGTGTTAGATAAAACAACAACAATCACCCCCATTATAGATAATGAAGAATATTTTAAAGATGCTTATGTTAGAACCTTAAAGGTCAAATATAAAGATTTAAATAGAAATAAGAATAACCGAATAAATGATTCAACATATTATAGGTGTGCTCATGAAACAAGGGTTATTTTTTATTCACCTTTCGATTCATTAGTTCTGAATAGTCAATCACGAAAATCTTGTGATATAACAGCGTTCTTCGATTTGGAAACCAAAGAAAAAGAATGGATGATAAAAAATTATATTTATTACATCAAGATAATAAATATGAACACCAAGTACGAGCTTATTCTAGACAACCCACAACCTAGATATTTGAGTAACTTTTTTTTCAAATATAAAGGAAAATAATGTCTTAATTTTTAAGTTGGATATTTATATTGAAACAGCAATGGGTGATATAAAAAACTTCAACTTTAATAAATTAGATTTGAGACTTTCTAGTAGCGATTATTGGGATTTCTACTTGGCTACAGACGAAGGTAGTGTTCCTTCATCAAATGAACTCATCTCTGGTGATTGTTTTGTTGTTTGGTACGATTTTAATAACCCATTAATTTATGTTGATAGTGCAACGACTGATTCTTCAATTTATAGTTTGGTTTCTTGGACTGGTTCAACCAATACTGGTTATACCTTAAATACTGTAGGGTTAACTGGTTTAGATAATGGCCTAATAACTTTTGAACGCGATAGTTTAGACCAATCAAATCAAGCTTTGTTATCAGCTCTTACTGGGACGACCTTGGTAATTAATTCTGGTGATACTAGGCTTATTTTAACACCCGTTACAGGGACAACAGAACAGTTTGTTTACCCTATCCAAGAAGTAAGTGGGATAACTGGGAATTATAAACAATTTTGTGGTGGTTTTTACCAAGGATTTTATAAAATTGACGGGACATCATACGAAGTTTTACCAAATAGAGTAAAACATGGGTGGAGTGCTGAATTTTGGTTAAGGCCAGAGTCTTGTTCTGGTTCTACTGGTGTAATATTAAACGATATTTATCCAGAAAATAAAGGATTCTTTTTTTATATGGGAACACGTTCTGAAAATAAATTTTGGAACCAATTTTACGGTGCTGATACTGGTTGTACTAGTGGTTGTACGATACCTGATAGTGCATGTACTGACACCCTTAGTACTTTTTGTACTGTATTAAAGGAAACAGAAATTACATTGATAGGAGATTATGGTTTTGGTATTCCTTTAAGTCCACCTCAAGTAGAAATAGAAATAGTAACCAACCCGTTTTTAATATATGGTAGAGCAAGAGATAGTAGAGCTGAAAAATTAACTGGGGATTCAGGGAGTATTATTTTTTCGAGTATCACAAACACATCAAGCGATAATAATTGTTGTGAATTATCTAGTTCTGATGGTTTAGGAACACAAACCGCTTGTTCTTATGATGGAAAAGGAATTGTAATAGCAAAAACAAAAGAGATTCAAACTGATTTTAGAAACCCATTCTTAATATATGGTAGAAGTACTAGATATGGTAGTGGTTGCACTTGTTCACAATGTTGTGGTAGTGGTGATGGTTTAGCTAATCAAACTGCTTGTTCTTATTCAGGAAGTTCATCACCAGAAATACAAATAGATTATAATCTAGATATCATCGACAACGCTTTAGGTTTTAGAATAAAAGATGATGGTTCAATTGGTTATAGAATGTTAACAGTAACTGGTGAATGTCTTACCGTTAGCGGTGAAACAATCTATTCTAGTGGTATAACAGTTCAAGAAGAATATTCAATAAGCGGGTTGGTTTCGAATGATTCTTGGTCATATATTACCATAAGATTTATTACAGATTTTAAAGAAGGATGTAATCTCGAAACCTCGAAACGTAGAACAGGTAGGCTTATGTTTTATATAAACGCAAAATTAAAATTTGTTGTTGAAGATTTTCCAGAATTTATGGGAAAAAGACTTGAGGAAAATAAATTAAAACAAGTTGGTGTTCCATTTAATTTTAGTTTAGGTGGTGGTAGTCAAGGTCTTATTGAAAGCCAAACTTTTGACGGATTGGATATGGCCGATAGAGGGTTACCTATTGAAAGTAATTTTGGTGGTACATTTATTGGAAACATATCTCAATTTAAATTTAATATTTGTGATTTAGAATATAGTAATATTCAATTAAATTACTTAAATGATATTACTAGATATTTATAATAAAAAATTATGTCATTAAATTTAGTTTTAAGAACAACATCAAGCCCTTATGGGGATACAAACAAGGGTAGTGTGTTAAGTCAACAAGAACTTGACGGAAACTTTATTTCATTAAAAGGGGAAATAATTTATACCGCGATAACATCATCAGGGAATCTGTATCTACAAAAATATGATGGTACCCAAATTTTACTTCCAATTTCTGTTGGTGGAACCTCATATTGGGTATCTGGTTCAACTGGTATTAATTCACTAAAAACAATAAATTCAAGTGGGTTGGATGCAACGGGTGATTATGCGTTGGCTGAAGGTCAAGGCACATCAGCGATTGGAGAATCTAGTCACGCTGAAGGTCGTAACACAACAGCTGAAGGTATAAGAAGTCACTCTGAAGGTGCTGGTAGTCACGCTCAAGGTAACATTAGTCATGCTGAAGGTGCTGGTAGTCACGCTCAAGGTAACTTTAGTCATGCTGAAGGGTTATCAACAACAGCGATTGGAGAATCTAGCCATGCTGAAGGTAGTCAAACGATAGCGAGTGGTATTACAAGTCACGCTGAAGGTGCTAATACAACAGCGATTGGAGAATCTAGCCATGCTGAAGGTAGTCAAACGATAGCGAGTGGTATTACAAGTCACGCTGAAGGTGCTAATACAACAGCGATTGGACAAGCATCTCACGC
>Ga0105050_10000763_pt1 | contig 49661 bp, 52 predicted proteins | sample FRY01_FD_78088 | JGI IMG/M metagenome (GOLD analysis project Ga0105050, IMG submission 78088) | Freshwater microbial communities from Lake Fryxell liftoff mats and glacier meltwater in Antarctica - FRY-01 | ecosystem: Environmental > Aquatic > Freshwater > Ice > Glacier meltwater ...
CGACGGATGTCGCATTGATTCGGACGGCGACCTCTGGCTGCTGGGGCGCATTGATGACGTGATGAAGGTCTCGGGACACCGCCTATCCACCATCGAGATCGAGAGTGCGCTGGTTGACCACCCGGCCGTGGCCGAGGCCGCCGTGATCGGTCGGGCTGACCCGATCACCGGCGAGGCCGTTGCGGCCTTCGTCACCCTGCGCGACGGATACGACGGCGACGAGGCCCTCATCGCGAACCTGCGCGATCACGTGGCGCAGCGCATCGGGTCAATTGCGAAGCCCAAGTCCATCGTGCTCACGCCCGACCTGCCCAAGACGCGGTCCGGGAAGATCATGCGCCGTCTGCTGCGCGATGTCGCGGAGCAGCGCGATCTGGGCGACGTCACGACTCTGGCGAATGAGGACGTGGTGCAGGCCATCTCGGCGACCGCCGAAAGGATGCGGGCGGAAGAGAGCTAAGCCAGCGCAGGCGGCAGGCCTCGGCCTACCGCCTGCAGCCTGTCCATTGCATGGGTTCGCCCCGCCTCCACGGCCTGACGCGGCGGGGTCATCCGATGCGCTTCGCGGTACCACCCCAGAAGACCCTCCATCGCGAGCGCCAGGGCCAGCCGACCATGGGCGTCTTCCTGACGTGCGCCCCACGCCCCCGCCACCAACGCGGCCAGGCCGAGCACCTGCGGGGAGCGTGGTGGTGACTTGAGAATGCCCACGGGGCCGACCGCGGACCGCTCGAGGTTGATGCGCACCCGCGTGCCGCCGCGCGCGGACGGCCACTCGGTCAGTTGCACCTCTGTCGTCTGCCCACCGCGCACCTGAGCGCACACGATGTCATCGGGAATCGTGCCGTCAGCGGTGTCGGCGATCGCCGATGCCAAGCGCCGAACGGCGTCCCCGAATGCCGGGCCGTGGTCCTCGTGCATGCGATACACCGTCCACGCCATGAGCCCGAGGACGAGGTCCAGGCGGTCAGCCGCCTCCCCGCGCCCGGATCCTCCTCCTCGCGGGGAGAACCGCACCGCGGCACTGCTCGGCGCTGGCAACGCGACCTCCAGCCGTGCATATTCCCTGCTCAGAATCACGAAATGGCTTTCCAATGGGAGATACGTCCGACCACATTGGTAGCGTCAAAACCACTCCGCAGCAAGTGCTGCAGCCTCCACCCGGAGGTCATCGAAGCGAGGAGACCCATGACCAAGGCTGACTTCGTCAAGCGCGTTGCGCGTGCAGCCGACCTCACCAACGACCAGGCCACCCGTGCAGTGCAGGGCGTCTTGGACGAGATTGAGCTCGCCCTGAAGTCTGGAGACGAAGTGCAGTTCTCCGGTTTCGGCAAGTTCTCGGTGGCGCACCGTGCCGCTCGCGAGGGTGTTGACCCTCGCAATCCCGGCAACAAGATCCAAATCTCGGCCCGTACGGTGCCGCGATTCTCTGCGGGCGCACAGCTCAAGCGTTCGGTCGCCGGCACGTGATGTGACCTCCTCCCGCGTGCCGTCCATGTCGGTCGGCACGCGGGAGGGTCATATCGCTCCTTCTGACTACTGCTTGGTCGCGAAGTCGAGCGTGACGTACCCGCTGTCCGGAATGGACTCGACAGCGTTCAGTGTGAACGAGTAAACCGACCCACCCGTCGTGAACGTCGCGTCGCTGATCTCGTAGGCGCCCTTCAAATCAACGCTCGATGGCGTGATGGTGGGCGCGCCCATATTCGTGCCGGTCAACGCCACATTGATGACCACATCGCTGCGACCGCCGCCCAATCCAATCTTGGCACTGCAGGCCTCCTCGGCACCGACGCAATCCACCATGCCGCTGGTGGTGGCCGTCGTGTCCGTCGTGGCGGTGGTGGCCGTGGCTACGGCCGTTGCAGTCGTATCGGCAGCCGTGGACGCGGTCGAGTCGGACGATCCGCCGCAACCGGCGAGCGCGATGGTGGTGGCTGCTGCACCAGCAGCAGCAATGCCAAGAAGACGACGTCCCATCATGGGAACCTCCAAGTCAAGAAGGGCAGGAACACTACGACCATAACTCACCCCCGGTCAGCGAGCGATTACAAGTACCGGAGGCGGGATTCGAACCCGCACGCCCCGAGGGGCCAGGGATTTTAAGTCCCCCGCGTCTACCAGTTCCGCCACTCCGGCCGGTATGACTCGGGACACTAACGCCCAAACGTAGCGGCACCGGGCGTGCGATCAAAAGCGGAGACGCGGGTGTCCTCGACCATCCGCGCCCAGTCCTCCGGAAGTAACGGCCAACGCTCGAGCACCTGCTGATGACGGATGTACCGTGTGTTCTCGCCCTTCGAGAACATCATCCGCTGGGTATCTCCGGCGTCCTCGGTGCGCGCGACCGCCTTGGCCACTCCACCGACCGAGTTGCCTGCGTCGCGCCTCGCGTCCAACCCCTCCGTGCTCATAGGGACAGTCTATGCCGCGGGCGCGACGAGCGCGGGGTCGAGGCAGATCCCATCCAGCAGATCACGCTCCGACACGATGACCGCGTCCGCACCGAGACCATCGAGGACCCCGAGCAGGATGGCCGCTCCGTTGACGATGACGTCGGTCCGGTCCGGATGCATGCCTGGCACCGCGCGGCGCGCCGCGTCAGCCAACGGGTTAACACGGTCCAGTACTGACTGGATATCCGCCCGCGTGAGCCCCATGCGGTGGATGACCTCGGGGTCGTACTCACCTGCATGGATCGCCGCGACTTGGGTGACCGTTCCGGCCACGCCCACCACAGGGCCTGCGGTCGCGAAGCCACCAGCACCGGCGCGCACCAGCCGCTCGGCCTCCCTGCGCGCCGCCTCTGGGGTACGACCCGCCTGCCGCACCACCCCGAGCGGCAGACTCACAAGTGAGCGTGGACCGGACGCATCGCCCTCCACCACCTCGGTGCTGGCACCGCCGATGTCGATGACGCGGCAGGGGCCCGCACCGGGGGGCAAGGCCAACCGCGCGCCCGCAAAGGCCAGCGCGGCCTCGCGCTCGCCGGGCACCACCACCAATTCCGTCGCCAGCCGCTGCCTGACAACCGCGGCGATCGCATCACGATTAGGCGCCTCGCGTACCGCGGCGGTGCCCACGGCCACAACGGGAGGCCCCCCAGCACCGGTGATGCGCTCTGCGTAGGACGCGAGGCACGCATCAAGGCGCTTGAGCGCCTCGGATGACACCGCGCCGTTGGGCGCGGCACCCCGGCCGAGGCCGGTGACGGTGACCACCCGCTGGCCCACCGCGCCGTCGGGTGCCATGCGCTCAAAAAGCAGAAGACGGACGGAGTTGGAGCCGACGTCCACGACGGCGGCTAAGGCGGTCATCGCCTGCTGAACTTGACGAGCGCGCGAATGCCCGCCAGCCAGCCGAGTGGGCCCTTACTTGCCGCGAATGCCACCTGTGCGTGCCGACCGATCACCCGCAGTTCCGCCACCGACACCTGCAACTCCGCGAATTCTTGAGAGAGCGTGTCAGCACCCGCCTGCGTCCGGGCTACCCCGGCCTCGATGTCGGTGACCCCGGCGCTGATGCCCGCGGTCAGTGGCGCCACCCGCTTGGACGCGTCCTTCATGCGGCGGCGCAGCAGGATCGCCCGGAACGATGCGTAGGCAAAACCGGCGACCGTGAGCACGCCCATGGAAATCGCAGACCACCCGATGATCCAGCCCACGGGGGTCAGTCCTCCTGCGCAACAGTGGCGCGCGACGTGACAGCGGCGGGATGGCTCACAAAGCGGGAGACTAGTGGCCATGGATTCCATTCCCGACATCTGCGGCGCACGGGTGCGCTGGGTTGACGTCTTCGCCACGGCACCGCTCACGGGCAACCCCCTCGCAGTGGTGCTGTGCGATGCCCACCCGCCGACCGCCGTGATGCAGTCGCTGGCGGCGGAACTCGGCCTGTCAGAGACCGTGTTCGCGGTGCAGGGCACGCAGCCGTCGCTGCGTATCTTCACGCCCACCACTGAGATCCCCATGGCCGGGCATCCCCTCGTGGGCACGGCGTGGGTACTGCATGACGAGGGATGGATCGACGGCGAGGCCGTGCTTCGGGCACTCGGCGGCGACGTGGTGGTGGTAGCCGACGCGCACGGGGCCGCGATGACCCCGCCGGCCCCGTGCCATCTGGGCGACCACGACGCCTGCGTCATCGCCGCCACCCTCGGGGGTGCCGCACTGGGCACAGCACCAGTCTGGAACGCCGGGCTCCCGCAGGTGATGCTGGCCGTGGATGACCTCGCCACCCTCGTGCCCGATCACGCCGCCATCGCTGCGCTCGGATCACAGGGTGGCTGGGCTGGGGTGAGCGCCTACCGGGTGGAGGATGCCGCGCCGGGTCGGGTCACCGTGGACGTGCGGCACTTCGCCTCACCCATCGGCATTGCCGAGGACCCCGTTACCGGGAGCGCCGCGGGTGCGCTCGGCGCAGCCCTGGTCGCCGCCGGACACGCCGAAAGCGGCATGCTCCATCTGACCGTGCAGCAGGGGGCTGGGATGGGCCGCCCGGGGGAGGTTCACGTCCGCGTCACGGCCAACGGCGGCGTGCCCGTGGGGCTCACCGTCGGTGGGCGCGTCATCCCATTCCTCGCTGGCACGCTCGCATGAGCGGGCCACCCCTCCTGCGCCGGCGTCTCGTATTTGTCCTCGGCAAGGGGGGCGTAGGCAAGACCACGGTGGCCGGGGCCATGGCACTAGGGCTGGCTGACGCCGGACACCACACCCTGTTGGTGGAGGTCGCTGGCGAACAGCGATCCGAGGCCCTGTTCGGCGTGGCTCCACCGGCCGGTGTGACGCCAGAGGAAGTGCGACCCAATCTGGACATGCTGTCCATCGACTCGGAGCGGGCCACCGAGGAGTACCTCGCCCGGCAGTTGCCCATGCGCCCGCTGGTGGAGCTCATGGTGCGAAGCCGCGCCTTCCATCAGGTGGCACAGGCGGCCCCCGGGCTATCGGAACTCGTGACCATGGGCAAGGTGTGGGACTTCGCGACGGCGGTCAGTGATGGTGTGCCCGTGTGGCAGTACATCGTGGTGGACGCGCCCGCCACCGGCCACGGCATCGCCCTCCTGGAGGTGGCCGGGCACGTGCACGAGTTGGCGCGTTCCGGGCCCATCCGTGAGCAGGCCGGGGCGATCGAGCGGGTCATCCACCACCCAGCCGCGACCGGCGTGGTGGTGGTGGCGACCCCCGAGGACCTCGCGGTGAGCGAGGCGATTGAGGCCGTTGCGACTCTGCGCGACCGCGGCCTGCCCGTGGCCGCCGCGATCATGAACGCCGTCCGCTCGTCAACTGTGATGGCGACCGACGAGCCCCCGCTCGCCGCGGTTGTCGCGGGCGCCGGGGCCGACGCCGAGCGCGCGGCGGCCCGTGCGGCACTCGACACGCTCGTCGCAGCCCGGCACGACGCGGACGAGACCACGTCGCTCCGCGTGGGCACCGGACTCCCCGTGGCGTTACTGCCCCAGGTGCCCGACCTGCGCCCCGGGTCGGGCGGGCTGGAGCGCCTCGCAGCGGCGCTGATGGCCGACCCCGCACTCGCTGGTGGCACATGACCACCGACCTGCTGGCGCTCGTCGAGGGCTGCCGCGTAGTGGTGGTGGTCGGCGCAGGTGGCGTCGGCAAGACCACCGTGTCGGCGGCGCTCGCGTTGGGCCTCGCCAGCCGCGGCGCGCGAGTGGCCGTGGTCACCATCGACCCCGCCCGGCGCTTGGCGGCCGCGCTTGGCATTGACGCGCTCGGCGATACCCCGCACCGCGTGGACGCCGCGCACGTGGAAGCAGCGGGTATGCCGATGCGCGGCACGATGGATGCCATCCAACTTGATCCCCGCGCAACGTTCGATCGCCTCGTGGCGCGCGAGGCGCCGGACGCGGCCGCGCGCGACCGCATTCTGTCCAATCGCATCTACCAGCATCTCTCCGGCACCGTGGCCGGAGCACAGGAATTCATGGCCGTCGAACGCCTGCATGAGTTGTCTGCGTCCGGCGACTACGACGTCGTGGTGCTCGACACGCCGCCTGCCAGAAACGCGCTGGACTTTCTCGATGCCCCTGAGCGGATGACCAGGTTCGTGGAGGGTCGCGGCCTCAGGCTCCTGCTCGGCCCACGCGGTGGTGCCGGGCGTCTGGGATGGCGTGCGCTGCAGGCCGGTGGATCCATGGTGATGTCGGTGCTCGAGCGCCTGACCGGCGCCGAGTTGATTCGTGACATCGCAGAGTTCCTGCAGTCGTTTGACGGCATGTATCAGGGCTTCAGCGACCGCGCTGCGGGGGTGAAGGACCTGCTGGTGTCCGAGGGCACACGCTTCGTGGTGGTGACGGGTCCGCGGCCCGAGCCGAGCGCGGAGGCACGGGCGCTGTGGCAACGCCTCCAGGCCGATCACTACCCCCTGGGCGCGCTTGTGGTCAACCGCGTGCACACACACCCCAAGGGCGGCGATGCCGCGCCCCGAGACCTTGCGTCATTGCTTGCAGATGCTGGTGCCGCCGACCCCGCCGGGCTGGCCGCACGGGCGACGGAGGCGCTGGAGGCCGCGCGTGCGCGTGCGCGTGCCGACCGCCACGAGATCGATGCGCTCATGACCGCCCTTGGTACGCCCGCACTGGTCGTGGTGCCAGCGCTCGACACCGACCCCGTCGAGGTGGCCGGGATCGCGAGCATCACTCGTGCCCTCGGGCGCACCTGAACGACCCGGGGCCCCGCCAATGCGGGGCCCCGGTGACCACACCTGCTGCCTAATGACATCTATGCGTCGAGGCAGACCACGTACACGAGGAAATCCGCGCTGTTGGTGGATGTATTCTCGAGCGAGGCGTTCCAGCCCACCGGCACCTGGTTCGGCTTCGTGGGCGCCTGACCGTTGGCGAGGGCCGGGCGGTTGTAGAGCACGGTGGCCTGGTGGCCAACGTACGTGGCATCCGGGACGCCGCCGAAGCCGCCGCCCGTGACGTCGTCGCCGGAATCGCACTTGGGGAACGCCGAGCCAGTTGAGCCGATTGGCACCGTCACCAGGTCGTAGCGCAGGTACGTGGTGATCGCACCCGGTGCCAGCGTGGGCGCAAGCACGCTGTTCGGTGCCAGCGTGCGGTTATTGATCGCGCCCTTGGCGATCTTCACATTCTTCACCGACTTGTTCACAAGGGAACTGCCGTTGATCTGGACTGCCGCGAACGCGCCGCCGCCGGCGATTGCCACGGCGAGGGCTGTGCTCGCCACCACCATTGCCGCGCTTGGGCGACGGAACTTCGTGTTGATCGGCATTGTGCCGTGACCTCCCGGTCGAGAGCGTTGGATCCTCGTCTGACCCGCGTTCGCCACTGGCCGCCCCGGTCCTGCCCCTCAGCGTGCCAGCACCACCGTACCCTCGCGCCCCGGCAGCGCCACCACACGCAGGGCACCCTCCACCTCGAGCCTGGCGGGCGCGACCAACGTCTTAGCCACGGGTGAGGAACGCCCGGTACACGACCTCGGTGTGCGCGGCCGTCTCGGCCCACGGATAGCGAGCGGCCACCTCGCGGCCGCTCCTGATGAGGCGCTCACGCAGCGGCACGTCGTTCATCGCGCGAACGAGCGCATCCGCGAGGGCACTGGGGTCGCCAACTGGGGCCATCAGGCAGTCACGCTCGTCCTCTATGAACTCCGAGAACACCGCGAGATCGCTCACCACCACCGGCAGGCCAGCGGCGGCGGCCTCGAGTATCACCAGACCAAAACCCTCCCGGGTGGATGGAAATGCCAAGACGTCGGCGGCCCGGTACAGCAATGGCATGTCGTCGTCCGCAACGATTCCAATGCGGGCCACCTGCGCATCAGCACTCGGCCGATTGCCGTCGTGCACCCGCAGACCCAATCGCTCGGCATCGTCGCGCCAGGCGGCCTCGTAGTCCGCCGTGGCGTAGATGCCATCGCCACCGGCGAGCACCAGCAGCGCACCCGTCGGGAGCCGCGCACGAGCACGGGCGAAGGCCTCCAGAAGTGTGCGGCTGCCCTTGCGCGGTTGGACCCCTCCCACGGCGAGCACCACGGGTCGGCCACCCCATCCCATGCGTGCGCCCGCGCCCCTGCGGTCCGGTCCAGACCCTCCGAACCGCTCCGCATCCACGCCGTTGGGCACGACCGGGGCCTCCACCCCGAATTCCTGCGCCAGACGATCTGCCCACGACGCCGACACGGAAAGGCATCGGTCCACGTCCTGAATGGACGCACGTTGGCACTCGTCGAGGAATCGGTCCTCGAACACCTCGGTGTGGTGCACCGTACAAAGCACGTGCGGCACGACACCCTCAGCGCGGAGGGCCAGCAGCGCCCGAGCCGCCAGGAGATCCTGCGCGTGGTGAATATCCGCTGGGGGGGCCGAGCGCAGGGCGTCGGCCAAGAGGGCCGAGCACCGCTCCACGCGAACCGGGGCATCCTCACTCGGCTCGCGCACGGCGGGCACCTGATGCACTGACACCGACGGCCCCACCACCATGCCCACGCCCTCGAGGGTGAGTGCCCACAACTCCACGTGGTGGTCGCGGCGAGCCAATTCCTCGGCCAGGCGCCGCGCATACACCGCCCCACCCCGCGGCATGGCGGAGTACGTGACGATCCGAATCCTCACCGCCCTGGGCGCACCAGCGCGGCGGCAAGCCGGGCCGCCTGCCCACTCGTCGGCGCCAGCCGGACGCCCAGTGCCTCGAGCTTGGCCTCTTGCTGCGACAGCACTTGGGGATCGGCCTCGGTGCCCACCACGTGCGCCACCACTTGCAGCGACGGTCGGGCCTGAAGCGCCTGTGACAGCGCGGGTACCAGTGCGCCTGCGGGATCCGGATGCGCCGCCAGCCCCAACACGACGTCCAGCAGCACGACCGCAACCGTCTGGTCGGCCACGGTGTCAACCAGCAGGCGCGCACGGTGCTCGGGGTCTTCAATCGGATGGGGCGCACCGTGCGCAGCCGCGGCGGTGGCCACGTCGAGGCACGCGTGCCCGCGCACCACGTCCTCACCCTCCAGCAAAATCGCCTCGCCAGCGGGCACGTTGCTCACCACGCGGCCGAGTCGCTCAGCCAAGATTGCCGAGGCCTCCGCGCAGAGGGCCGGGCCCGAGAAGATGCCCCGCACATGCCCCGCGCTCACCCAGCCTGACGGCTCGGTCGCGGGGATCACCGGGCGGGCCCCCGCCAAGCGCGCCGCCGCAAGCGCAGCACCGTCAATGGCCGGGCTCACGTCCACGCCCTCGGGACCCTTCAGATGCGATGAGCCCATGATGCAAGCGGCGGCCGGGCGGCCGCTTGCCGCCATCGCGGGAAGCAGCCGTCGCACGACCTCGGGCGACCAGACATCGGCGATGAGCAATATCACCTCGGTTGCCGGGTCGGTGGCAAGCCGCGCCAGAGCGTCGTGGGTGCTGATGGCACCCACGGCATCCGAGAGGTCGCGATGGCCGGTCACCAGACAGCGGCTCACGCCAACGCCGAAGCGATCCAGCAGCACCGTGGCCTCCTGGGCGCCCGAACCACTCGTGGCAATGACGCCCACCCGGCCTGTGGCAACCACGTTGGCGAAACCGATGCCGATGCCACCGATGATGGAGGTCTCGCACCCGGGGCCCATGAGCAGCAGGCCACCGTCGTGCGCGCGGCGCTTCAGTACCACCTCGTCTTCCACGGACACGTCGTTGCTCACCAGCATGACGTCGTCACCGGCGCCGAGCGCCCGATGCGCCTCGAGCGCGGCGTAGCCACCCGGAACCCCGATAACCGCCAGCCCGGGGCTCCCGTCCGTCGGCACGCCTATGTCCCATCCCTCCGCGGCATCGTGCGCCACGGGTGCGTCCAGCGCGTCCGGCCCGTGCGGCGGGTCGTGCTCTGGGAACTGGATGACTTCGCTCACGATCGCCCCACGCTACCGGGCGCGAGGGACGGCCACACCGGACGCGACGCGGCAGTGGCAACGGGCGCGCGCAACGGTAGCCGTGCATGCTCCTCGCCCCATGCAAGGCCTCGACTCCCTCGCCCTGATCATCTGCCTGCTCGGCGGCATCGGTGGCGGCTTCGTCAACTCGACCGCCGGGGGCGGCACCCTCGTGACATTTCCAATCCTCACGGCCGTGGGGATCCCGGCGCTGGATGCCAACATCTCCAACGCCGTGGCGCTCTCCCCCGGCTATGCCGGCGGGGTGCTGGCCCAGCGCGGTGACTTCACCGGTCGCGCGATGCTGGCGCGCGCATTGGCAATCACGTCCATCACGGGGGGCATCACCGGCGCGGTGCTGTTGTTGGCTACGGGTGAGCACCTCTTCCGCGTGCTGGTGCCGTGGCTCATCCTCTTCGCCACGGCCCTGATGGCGTTCCAGACGCCCCTCCGACGCTTGGTAACAGGTGCCCGCGGCGACCACGGCGAGGCGAGGCTGCCCGTGGTCCTCGTCCCGATCTTCGCCGCCACGGTGTACGGGGGCTACTTCGGTGCGGGTCTCGGCATCGTCACCATCGCCATCTTCAACCTGCTGCTCAGCGACACCCTCAAGCGACTCAACGCCCTGAAGTTGCTCCTATCGCTGTGCGCCAACGGCACGGCGGCCATCATATTCGCCTTCACCGGGCACGTGTACTGGGCGGCGGCGATCCTCATGGGCGTCGGAGCCTTGGCCGGTGGCTGGATTGGCGGCAAGACCGTCCAACACCTGCCCGAGCAACTCTTCCGGTGGAGCATCGTGACCATCGGCCTCGCGATCACCGTCGTCTTCTTCATCAGGGTGTAACAACGACCGGGGCGGTGCCTACGATTCCTCCAATGGTCGCGCTCGTCATCACCACCATCGACGCGCCCCGCGAGGACGCCGCGCTCCGCGCGCAGGGAGTGCAACCCATCACCGCGGAGTGGCATCCACCGGCACGCGGCGACCTCGCGACCGTGGCGCTCCTCACCCGCGGCTACGCGGACGGCGATTTGGAGGCCGCCAACCGCGAGGCGATCGAGCGCCTTCAGGCAGCCCGTCCGCACCTCGTGGGCGCAGGCCTAGCCGGCGACCTGATTCCAGGACTCGAGAACCACACCATCCTTCACCCCGGCCCGCCCGTGGAGTGGCAGCACGTCGGCCCACCACTTCGCCGGTCAATCATCTGTGCGGTGCTCATGGAGGGGTGGGCAGCCGACGCCGACGCGGCGGCGGCACTGCTCGACCGCGGCGAGGTGGCACTCATGCCCGCGCACGCGCATGGCGTGGCCGCCCCCATGTGCGCCGTGCTCTCCCCCTCGATGGCCGCGTGGGCGGTCACCGACGAGACCAGCGGCATTGAAGCCTGGGCACCGTTCATCGACCCCGAGGACGGGGCGCTGTGGACCGGCAACCAGACCGTGGCGGCCATCCGCCGCCAGCGACTGCTTGCCGATCGCGTGGTACCGGGCATCGAGGGCGCCCTCTCCGTCACGGGCCCCATTGACCTCGTCGCCATTGCCGACGAGGCGGCGGCCATGGGTGACGACGGCGTGGTGGAGCACCGCGCGGCCACCATGCTGCTGATACGTGCGCTGTTCGACGGTCTCGCTAGGCGCGCCCTCGATGCCATGCCCCCCATCAGCGCAATGGCATCCGGCAACGACCGCTTCGCCATGCCACTCCTTGCCGCTGGCGCGCACGCTGCGCTGCAGGCCACGCTCGGCGTCCCACGGTCAAGCCTCATCGCCGCGATCACCAGCAACGGCACCGATGTCGGTGTCATGCTCTCTGGGTTACCGGGCGCGTGGTTCACGGCCCCGGCCCCCATTCCCGACCTCGCAGAGTACGTCGAGGGGTCGTCGGCAGTGGATGCTGCGCCTTGGATCGGAGATCAGGGGCTGCTGGAGCTGGTGGGAGTGGATGCCCGCCTGTGCTTGGACCACGACGAGGCACCGGCGGTGGCCACGGGTATCGTGGCGCGTGGCCATGCCGGGTGGATCGGCGAAGGATGGGCCACCACACCGATCGCGCCCATCCGGGACGCGCTCATGACGCTTCTCCCCGCCCCCGGAACCACGACCTGACACACTGCCGGGCCGTGTCCACGACCGAGCCCGCCATCCATCCGACCCGCCAGACGCGCCGGGTTGCCATTATTGGAATCCTGATCGTCGGCATCGTGCTGGCAGCCGCAGTCACCGGCATTGGCATGTTGCTAGGCGGCACGGAGCGTGATGGCACCGCCGTGGACAAGGCGCAGCCGATTGTCGTCGGTGCCATCGTGGCCCCGGGACAGGAACTGACCGGCGGCATGCCATCGCTGCCCCCGCTGGCGCTGGTGACCACCGATCCCACCCCATCGGCCATCGCGCAACTGCCACCAAGCCAGCAGGTAGCGCACTACCGCACGATTGCCGGCAACGACCCCAACCTCTTGGTGAAACTCGGGGCGGCGGCACAGCGTGCGAGCGACCCGGACGTCGCCGAGGCCGCATACAGGAAGGCTCTAGCAGTGGTACCGGGTTCGCTAGAGGCCACCATCGGGCTCGCATTGGTTGCGGGCTCGCGCAGCGATGCGGGCCTAAAGGCCGCTGGACGAACGCTGGTGGGCATCACTACCGCCCACCCGCAAAGCCAATTGGCGTGGTTCAACCGGGGTTGGATTGATGCGTACCTGCGCGATGGCAAGGGCACCATCGCCGCGTGGCAGCGCACCGCGGCGCTCGATCCATCATCAGCGCTCGGCACGACGGCCTCCGGGCTGCTCACACGTATCGCCCGGGCCCAAAAAGCGTCGAGCACGGGGTAGACCGTCACGATCGCGTCAGATATTCCCGTTGTACCATGACGTGGGACGGCAGGATGTTTACTGTGACCCGCGAACGCCTTAACCGGTCCATAAGGGCTGGTTGGGAGAGTGCCGATCAGCAAGAGGCCGGCAGCAACCGACCAATGTTGGATCCCCCGCCGTAGAGCGGGGTGAGCACGGATCGGGCAGCAGTACAACGCACATCGGCTTTCTGCGCGCGCGGAAGGCCGACATTCTGGGCCCGATCACACCGGGCCAAAGGGAGACGGGACGAGAATGACGCTCAAGGAGATCGTGGCCAACGAGGAGATGCAGGTCGTCCTCATCAGGGGTCAGGAGCAGGGCTTCCTCGGTATCGAGGAGGTCGCGGCCGCGCTCGAGGGCATCGACTTGGTGCAGGAGAGCGCAGAGGGCCTGTATGCACACATCGACGAGCTCGGAATTGAGTTGCTCGAGGAGCCCGAGGCGCAGGAGCGTCGCGCGCAGTTGGCCGAGGAGGCCGAACGCCCGCGTCGCATCGCCGCGAAGGCCGAGAGCACGACCGACCTTCTCCAGCTCTTCCTGCGCGACATCGGACGTATCCCGCTGCTGAACGCCAAGCAGGAGGTGGAGCTCGCCAAGAAGATCGAGATGGGCGACCTCGCCGCCAAGCAGAAGATGGTGGAGAGCAACCTCCGCCTGGTCGTCTCGATCGCGAAGAACTACCGCAACCAGGGTCTCGCATTCCTCGACCTGATTCAGGAGGGCACGCTCGGTCTGGTGCGCGCCGCTGAGAAGTTCGACTACCGCAAGGGCTACAAGTTCTCGACGTACGCCACGTGGTGGATCCGCCAGGCCGTGGCCCGCGCCATCGCCGACAAGGGGCGCACCATCCGCATGCCCGTGCACGTGGTGGAGAAGCTCAACAAGATCAACCGCACCGAGCGCAAGCTCCTCGCCGAGTTGGGTCGCGACCCGGGCAACGCCGAGATCGGCGCCTCCATCGGACTCACCGAGCAGGAGGTCGAGTCCATTCGCCGCAGCGCCCAAACCCCGATTTCACTCGAAAAGCCGGTGGGTGATGAGGAGGAGTCGGAGTTCGGTCAGTTCATCGCCGACGAGAAGGCCATCTCGCCCGAGGCGGCCGCCGATGAGACCATGCGCAACGAAGCACTCCAGGACGTGCTCAACTCGCTGTCGTACCGTGAGCGCCGCGTGCTGGAACTCCGTTACGGGCTCGGTGGCGAGCAGCCCCGCACGCTCGATGAGGTGGGCCGCACATTCAACGTCACGCGCGAGCGCATTCGCCAGATCGAGAACCAGGCACTGCAAAAGCTGGCCGGCATGGTGGACATCCGGGGCCTCGCCGAGGTCGCCTAGCCACCGCCGAACGCATCATGGAAACACGAAGGGCCCGCCTCGTGCGGGCCCTTCGTGTTTCCACACGAATCGCGCACACGGGGACAGACCCCACCCGGGGTCTGTCCCCTGGGGACTGTCCCCGTGTAGGTCTTGGGGTCTGTCCCCGGAAAACTTCGCGTTGTCTGCCCCGGCTAGAATGGCCCCATGGGATGGGACGACGACGAAGACGACGACTGGCCCGAGCGGGAGACAGACCCCGAGGTCATCGCACGGAAGCGTGCGAACGCCGCGGTGGTGGTCACCGGTGCCAACCGCGCTCTGCGCATCGTCTATGGGTTTCTGGGACTACTGCTGATCTTCGTGATCGTGCTGGCGATTGTCTTCCTTTAGCGGGACCTCGGTCGGGATCGTCTCGCATCTCTGGCGCTATCCGGTCAAGTCATTCCGTGGGCAGCGCGACCGCCGGGCCTTTCTGAGTCCCTTCGGGTTCCTGGGCGACCGCCGTTGTGCGGTGCTCGACATGAGCGATTGACAGCCGCTCACGGCGCGCCACGTTCATCAACGGCGAGCGCGGCGAGGATGTGGCTGTGCAGATGCCCGACGGGCACACCGTGTGATGGGATGACCGCGCGCTGGCCACAGAAATCGGCGAGTTCCTCGAGCGCGACGTGCGGCTGGTGCAGTCCGCAATGGGCATTCACGACGCCGCACCCGTGCACGTAATCACCGAGGCGTCGGTGCAGCAGATGGCCGATTGGATGCTGGGCGACGTCGACCGCTGCTGCTTCCGGGCCAACGTGCTCGTGGAGACCGACGACGGACGGCCCTTCGTCGAGGCCGACTGGCCGGGGCACCGCATCGCCCTAGGCCACGAGGCCATCGTTGATGTCCTCGTGGGCACCGAGCGGTGTGCCATCACCACCTACGACCCCGACGCCCTCGTCCGGAACACCGAGGTTCTCGCCGCCATCGCGCGCGAGCGCGAGAACATGTTCGGGGTCTACTGCCGCGTGGTGCGTGGCGGCTGGGTGCAGGTAGGGGACCGGGTCACGATCCGCCGGGTCCCCGTCCGCGCATCTGCCTAATGCCCACTCCCGCATCCTGGATCTCGCGCTCGGGCGGCGCGAGGTCACCCGGAGACGGGGCTGGCTGGTAGCCCGCGGCCAACAGGGGACTCGTGAGCAGGAAGTCAGCGGTCGCGCGGTTGCACGCGATGGGGGTGTTGTGCACCACCGCGATTCGCAGGAGCGCCTTCACGTCCACGTCGTGGGGCTGGGGCTCGAGCGGATCCCAGAAGAAAATGACGATGTCGAGCCGGCCCTCGGCAAGCCACGCACCCACCTGCTGGTCACCTCCAAGCGGGCCGGACAAAAACCGGTGCACGTCAAGACCCAGATCGTCGGCGATCAGCTCGCCGGTGGTTCCCGTCGCGTGCAGTTCATGCCGACGCAGTACCTCGTGGTTGGCACGGGCCCAGTCCAGCATGTCGCGCTTCAGGTTGTCGTGCGCAATCATCACGATGCGTTTGCGTTCGTTCATTGCCATCGAGGTCGTATCTTCCCGTCAAAATCGGTCAGGAGCGGCCACTGTGGCCGCAGGCCCACCATAGGTCGGTTGATCTGGACGCCCACTCCATGTGTCACGCGAACGGCCATTCGTTACAAAGCGCGCACATCGAGTTGTTCGGATACCGCCGCAATGATTCCCGACCGCACACGGCCGGTGCTACATTTCCGAAACCGTCGCGGGGTGGAGCAGTCTGGTAGCTCGTCGGGCTCATAACCCGAAGGTCGCAGGTTCGAATCCTGCCCCCGCTATTCCGAAGGGCCCGTTCACAGATGTGGCGGGCTCTTCGTCGTTCCACGCAGACCCAGCGGATTCGCCGGCCCCACGCGCGCCGCGCGCGATTCACGAATCACCTTCTCGGGCGTTCACAACGTGTGTGGGTAGGACGCCTAGTGAAGAATGCTGATCGCGCGCGCGGCGACGATGAGGATGACGCCCAGCGAGATCACCGACTGCACGCTCATGATCGCCTTCGCCCGGGTGGTGAGGGGGAGCGTGTCCGCCGGGGCGAACGACGCGGCGTTGGTGAATGCCACGAAGAGATAGTCGAGAAATGCGGGCCGCCAGGTCCACGGCGCGGGCAGCTGGTACTGCGCGAACAGGAAGTCGTGGTGCCGCGCGGGTGCCTCAGCCCGAAGGCGGGGTCCACCACCGTCCATTTCCCAATACCAGACCGCGAAGATGATCATGTTCGTCACCCAGATATCAACGGCCCCCCACATGAGGTCAGGCCCTGCGAGCCCCTGCTCCCCCGTGATCCCCACGATGAGCATGACCAGCGAACCCGCGTTGGCGATGGTGATGAGCACCGCGAGGGCGATACTTGCGTCACGAAGCCTGTTGCTCTCATGCCGGGGAGGTGCGAAGGCGGCCACGATGATGAGCACCACCTCGAGCGACGGGATGATCCACCCCACCCACCTTCCACCGGGGATGAAGTTGCTCGGCAGAATCGCGTACAGCGCTCCGGCGATGAGGATCGCGATGAGCGGGGGCCAGCGCGATTCCTGCCAGTCCCTCTGGTCGTCGGGCATGTGAGGACTCACCTCGGGGATCATGGCACCGCCACCCGGCCAGGCACGGTCAGCGGCACGTCTGAGTAGAGACCGATGGCCGGGAATCAAGGTACCGCCATCCGGCCAGGCACGGCCAATGCACTAGTGTCCCGCGCCGTGCCTCTCCGAGAAGACCTCCGCAATGTCGCAATCGTGGCCCACGTGGACCACGGCAAGACGACCCTCGTCGACGCCATGTTGTGGCAGAGCGGTGCGTTCCGCGCTAATCAGCAGGTGGCCACCCGTGTGATGGACTCCGGTGACCTCGAACGTGAAAAGGGCATCACCATCCTCGCCAAGAACACGGCCGTGCGGCGTGGGGACATGACCATCAACATCATTGACACGCCGGGTCACGCCGACTTCGGCGGCGAGGTGGAGCGCGGCCTGTACATGGTGGACGGCGTACTGCTATTGGTGGATGCGTCGGAGGGCCCCCTCCCCCAGACCCGGTTCGTGCTGCGTAAGGCGCTTGAAGGCGGCCTCCCCGTGGTGCTCGTGGTGAACAAGGTGGACCGACCCGACGCACGCGTGTCGGCGGTCGTGGACGAGGTCTACGAGTTGTTCCTCGACCTCGGCGCCGACGAAAAGCAGATTGACTTCCCCATCGTCTACACCAATGGCAGGGCCGGCACCGCGTCACTCACCGCTGATTCGCAGGGAGAGGACCTCTCAGTGCTGTTCGACGTGCTGCGCGACACCATCCCGGCGCCTGCGTACACCGAGGGCGCGCCGCTGCAGGCCTTGGTCACCAATCTGGCCGCCGACTCGTATCTGGGCCGACTGGCCGTGTGCCGTGTGCACGAGGGCACCATCCACAAGGGTGAGCAGGTGGCGTGGTGCCGCGCGGATGGCTCGGTACAACAGGTCAAGATCGTCGAGCTCTTCGTCACCCGCGAGTTGGACCGCGTGCCGGTGGACGAAGCCGGGCCGGGCGAAATCATCGCCGTGGCCGGTATTGAGGGCATCACCATCGGCGAGACACTCGCCGACCTGGCGCACCCCCACGCCCTCCCCGTCATCACGGTGGATGAGCCCTCGCTGAGTCTGACCATCGGCACCAACACCTCCGTGCTCGCCGGTAGGGAAGGCAAGAAGCTGACCGCCCGCATGCTGAAGGACCGCCTTGACCAGGAATTGGTCGGCAACGTGTCGCTGCGCGTGCATGACACCGGGCGGCCGGACGGCTGGGAGGTTCAGGGGCGCGGCGAGCTACAGCTGGCCGTGCTGGTGGAGACCATGCGCCGCGAGGGGTTCGAACTGACCGTGGGCAAGCCCGCGGTCCTCATCCGCGAGATCAAGGGCGTGCGCCATGAGCCCATCGAGCGTGTGACGATTGACGTGCCCGAGGAAATGATGGGCGTGGTCACCCAGTTGCTGGCACTTCGCAAGGGCCGTATGGAGCAGGTGGTGAACCACGGCACCGGCTGGATCCGCATGGACTACCTGGTGCCCGCCCGCGGGTTGGTGGGATTCCGCACCGAGTTCCTCACCGAGACGCGCGGCACCGGCCTGCTGCACTCGGTGTTTGAGGCTTGGGAGCCGTGGGTCGGGGACATCCGCACGCGCACGCGCGGCAGTCTGGTGGCCGACCGCACCGGCGTTGCCATCACGTTCGCCATGCTCGCCCTGCAGGAGCGCGGCACCATGCTCGTGGAGCCCGGTGATGCCGTGTACGAAGGCATGATCGTGGGCGAGAACGCCCGTGGTGAGGACATGGACGTCAACATCACCAAAGAGAAGAAACTCACCAACATGCGCTCCGCCAACTCGGAGGAGTTCGAGCGCTTGATACCGCCGCGTAAGTTGTCGCTTGAGCAGGCGCTCGAGTGGATTCGCGACGACGAGTGCGTCGAGGTGACCCCCACCACCGTGCGCATGCGCAAGGTGGCGCTGGACGCCACCACGCGCGCCAAGCTGGCCAAGGGCAGGAAGACCGCCAGCAACTCATAAGCGCCTACGATCGGGCCATGCCCGACGTACGCGTTGACGAGAGCGCTTCGCCGGCTGCGCACCGGGCCGGCCTCATCACCGCACTCGAGGCCCGCCGAGTGGACAACCGCTTCCACTACGTGGGCGAGCGCGCGTCGCGTCAGTGGCGCGGTCTGGCCGCCAGCCACTCACCCGCGCAGGATGCAGACGACGGCGTGCAGGCGTATGACGAAGCGGCCATGGCCCTCATCACCGCGCTGCCCGATGGCCGCGTGCACCTCATCGGGGTGGCGTGCGGCGACGGCATGAAGGAGCGGCGCCTGCTGGGTGCGCTACGCACAGCGGGGCGCGCGCAGATCTCCGCAACGCCGGTGGACGTCAGCCTGCCACTCGTGGTGGCGGCAGGCCAAGCGATGGGGCAGGTGCCGGGCGTTGATGCCACGCAGGGCGTGGTGGTGGACATCATCGCGGTGCCCGATCTGGCTCCCCTGCTCGCGCCGTGGCTGCCGGGTACCCGAGTGGTGACCCTGTTCGGCGTCATTTCCACACTTGGCCCCGACGCACTGAGCGCCGGTACCTCGCTCCTGGCCACGGGTGACCTGCTTCTGGTCAGTGCCAACCTGCTATCCGACCGGCCGGGCGCCCGCGACGATGTCATGGCGCAGTACGACAATGTGCCCACCCGGGAATGGCTGCACACGGTGCTGGAGGACGTTGGCCTGAACGAGGTCGGCGATATTCGCTTTCGCTGGGATGAATCCCCTGCCGGTCCGGTCATCGTGGGCGAGGTCACCCCCGCACACGCTCTGGTGGCCACAGTCGAGGGCATCACGGTCGGCATGCCCGCGGGTGATCCCATCCGGGTGCTGCAGTCATTCCGCCAGACCCCGCGCACGCTTGACCACCTCCTCTGCACCGCAGGGCTCGAGGTGCTGCACCTCGCCATCTCGCCCAGCGGTGAGGAGGGCGTGGCGGTGGCGCGCGCGGTCTAGATGTCGCCTGCGCGCAGTGCGCCGAGGGTGCCCAGCACCCCGCGCACCTGCGGCACCTCATGGGTGCGAAAGAGCCCCGTGCGCCCCAGCGAGGCCAACACGGCGAAAAACGGCTCCGCCGACCGCACCTCGTCGCCGAAGTAATCCACGGCATGCGGCAGTGCATGGCACACCGGCCACCCCAGCACCCGCAGACGAAACGTATTGAGCAGTATCTTGATCTGGTGCCGCACACGGGTGGGCCCGTCGAGCAGGTTGCCGTAGTAGAAGCCCAGACCCGGGTCAATGAAGATGCGCTCCACTCCGGCCGCGGTGGCACAGTCGAGGCGTGGGCCAAAATGGTCGAGTAGGGCGGGGATGGGGTCGTCTCCCAACACGAGATCGTGTACCTCGCGCACGTTCGCGCCCTGCACGAAGCACATGATGATGGCGGCACCATGCTCGGCGGCCGCCGCGTACAACTCATCTTCGCGCTCCACACCCGTGAGGTTCAGCACATTGGCCCCAGCCTGCAGCACCGTGTCGGCCACCTCGGGCGAGTAGGTCTCAACCGAGGTGAGGATGCCCTTCTCACGAAGGCCCCGCACCACGGGCAGTACCGCAGTGGCCTGATCCTCGGGCAACACCCGCGCGGCATCAGCCAGCGTGCTCTCGGCGCCGATATCCACGATCGCCGCCCCCTGCGAGGCGAGCGCTGTGCCGCGCGCAATGGCCGCATCAGCATCGGCCACCACCGACTCGCGATACCACGAGTCACGCGACAGATTGATCACACCCATCATCTCGGGGTGCGCGTCGCAGTCGAATCGCCGCCCGCCAATGTCAAAGGCGCGCACGGGTGTCGCCAGCGCCGCGGCATGGACGTTGGCGAGGTCGGCCATGTCGCGAAGCAACTGTGCGTGGTCGTTCACGCGCGAAACCGTAGCGGCGGCGTCAAATGAATCGCCGATATGCCCATCAAGTCCACGATGTCAATCATTGGCGAGCGGAGCATTCCGCGGCGCTTCATGGCGCCGGGAACCTTCCTTACTCGGCACGGTCATCTACGGGATGCTCGGGACACGAGAGCGGCCTCGAGGTGACGATGATCGCGGCCGGGTCGAGTCCCATGCCGCCCTCGGCCTGCACGGCGTCGGGAACGACCAGCGCCCGGTGGACCGGTGACCACAGCGCCACCGCGCCCTCCCCCACCGGCAGCGCGTGCATGCCGGCGGGCGACGGCCCCATGCCCGGGTGCCACACGGTGCCACCGGTCATCGCAACAAGGGCATCGGCGTCGCGGGGGTGGCCGTGTCGCGTGAGCAACACATGTACCGGACCTCCGAGCCTGGCCAGGTCGCGGTTGATGGCGCGGGTAAACCGGTCGCGGTCATCGCCCGGCGGTGGCAGGAGGGGGTCTACAAAAATCATCACGTCGCCGTGTTCGAGATAGGCAGATGAGCACTGCCCCACCCCCCACGCCCACAACCCCTCGGCGATCTTCGAGACCTTCATGGGCGCACGCTACCCTCGCAGTGCACAAGGCGGCGAGTGGAAGGCGTGTGGTGGGCGGTATTGACGAGGAGGCCTTCGCGGCGTTGGCCGACGAGGCCAGCAAGGGCTGCCCGATGCCCGCGGCAATGCACGGCAACGTGGACCTCACCGTCAACGCAACCCTGATTCCGCGGTAGCGATGCGGGCGATGGGCCGATGGATCGCGCTGGAGGTGGTGACCTGGCTCATCGCCGGGGCGGTGCTGGTACTGCTGCTCTCGCTGGCCATCCCAATGTCGGCGGCGGTGCCCATCGGGGTCGCGACCGCCGTTGCCATCGCTCTGGGGTCATGGGTGCGCCGGGGGCGCCAGCGCCTCGCCCGCTACCGCAGCCTCGACGGCGTGGATGACATGACCGGAGAAGAGTTTGAGGACTGGCTCGGGGTGCTCTTTCGCCGCGGCGGATGGTTGGTACGCCACACCGCGGCCAGCGGCGACTTCGGTGCCGACCTACTCATCACGCAGGACGGCGTGACGTGGGTGGTACAGGCCAAACGGCAGACGCGACCGGTGGGTGTGGCCGCTGTCCAGCAAGCCGCGGCGGCACGGCCGCACTACGACGCCGACAGAGCCATGGTGGTGACCAACACCACCTTCACGGCGCAGGCCATCACGCTGGCCGCCAGCGCGGGCGTGGTGCTGTGGGATCGCGAGGACGTGGTGCGGCAGTTGCTGGGCACGAGGAGCGTCGCCACAGGCCACGAACTCCGGTAGTCACTGGATGAAGGAACAGCCAAGAATCCGGCAGCTCACGACCGTTCCCCTTGCACGCATCTCCAGTGTCTGCATTACTCCACGCGTCACTTCCAGACCGAGACAGGAGACGACATGTCAGCAATGACCACAAAACCCTCGACGCACCCCGGCTCACTTGAGCGCATGCGCGACCGCGCCGTCTCGGACTACTTGGCCGTTTCGCGGAACGCGCACGTCTACGCCAGCACGTCGGACTACCTGACCGCCGAGGAGCGCGCGTGGGAGCGCCTGCAGGCATCTCTTCACAGGGAGCAGCCCGTCACCGAGACCGCTCTGGCCTAGACCCGGCCACACACCGGTACACAACGGGCCCCCCTTGTGCTGTAGTCAAACTGACGTAATATCAATCGGGATATGTTGTCAGTTCGACGTAAAATAGTCGTGGTCGGGTCCGGACTCGCCGGAATGTTCGCTGCGCTCCGCATTGCCGACCATCGGGATGTGCTCCTGGTGACAAAGGCCGCCGTGGGCGAGGGGAGCACCGCCTGGGCACAGGGCGGCATCGCCGCCGCCGTGGGACCCGAGGACACCGTCACGGCGCACGTGGTGGACACCGTCGAGGCTGGGGCCGGCCTCACCGACCCGATGGTGGCCAGCGTGGTGTGCGCCGATGCCGCGCGACGCGTGAGCGACCTCGCCGACTACGGCGTGCACTTCGACCACGCCAACGGATCGCTGGCGCTGGCGCGAGAGGGCGCCCACTCGCGGCCCCGGGTGGTGCACGCTGGTGGCGACGCCACGGGCCGCCATGTGACCGAGGCGCTCGTAGCGCAGGTGCGCGCGCACCGCCACATCGCCATCCTCGAGCGCACATCGGTCATCGAGCTGCTGGTGAACGACGCAGGCGTTATCGGCGTGCGCCTTGGCAACGGCACCATCGTGGCCACGAGCCGCGTGGTGCTAGCCACGGGCGGGTCGGGCCACATCTTCGCCCGTACCACCAACCCACACGGCGCAACCGCCGACGGTCCGGCACTGGCACGCCGCGCAGGCGCGGCGCTCGCCGACATGGAGATGGTGCAGTTCCACCCCACCGCACTGGCCGTGGGCACAAGCCCTTTGGGTCTCATCAGCGAGGCGGTTCGCGGCGCTGGCGGCATGCTCTTCGACGCCGACGGCCTGCCGGTGATGCAGGGCGTGCACCCCATGGGCGATCTGGGGCCCCGCGACGTGGTGGCCCGTGCCGTGTGGCGCCGTGCACGCGACACGGGTCGCGATGTGGTGATGAGCATGGCGCACCTCGACCCGAACCGCGTGCGTGCCCGATTCCCCGAGGTCGCAGCCCTGTGCGCGGCGCATGGCATTGACCTGGCGACGGACCCCGTTCCGGTCACCCCGGCCGCCCACTACGCGATGGGTGGCGTGCTGACCGACCTGTCCGGACGCAGCACCGTGCCGGGCCTGTGGGCCGTGGGCGAATGCGCATGTACCGGGCTGCACGGCGCCAACCGTCTGGCCAGCAACGGTCTGTTGGAGGCCGCGGCGCTGGGTGAGCGCGCGGCGGCCGACGTGGTGGCTGGTGGTGGCGAGCCCGCCCCGGGTCCGCGGGTGGACCCCACGCCCCTCATCACCGGCGATGCCGATGGCGCCGCGGTCCGCGCCGAGGTCGCCCGCCTGATGTGGGCCGGCTGCGGTCTGGAGCGTGATGCCGAGGGCCTCGCCATCACCGCCGGCGCCCTCGATGCCCTGCTGCTGCCCGCCGACCCCGAGACCACGAACCTGCTCGAGGTGGCCCGGCTCGTCGTGCGCGCAGCGGATGCGCGTGACGAAAGCCGTGGCGCACACTTCCGCACCGACTTCCCCGCCACCGACCCCGTCCAAGCGCGTCGCATCGCTTGGGCCGGGGATGAGCCCTACGACCTCGGCACGGCCGCCCATGGCCTCGCCACCGCCATCATGGAGGCAGCATGAGCACCGTCGAACCCGCGTGCATGATTCCCGAGCCCGCGCCCGCGACGACAGTGCCGGAGGCGGAGTTGGTGGCACGCGCAACGGCTGCACGCAAGGTGCTCGGCGACCGGCTGGTCATTCTCGGCCATCACTACCAGAAGCACGAGGTCATCCAGTTCGCCGACATCACCGGCGACTCGTTCCTGTTGGCCCGCCGCGGGGCCGAAGCCACCGATGCCGACCTGCTGCTGTTCTTGGGCGTGTACTTCATGGCCGAGGCCGCGGACATCCTGGCCCAGCCCCACCAGCGGGTGATCATCCCCGATCTGAGCGCGGGCTGCCACCTCGCCGAGTGCGCCGACATCTTCACGGTCAACGACGCATGGCAGCAGATCACCACGGCGTTTCCCAACCGCACCATCGTGCCGCTCACGTACATGAACTCGGGCGCCGACCTGAAGGCGTTCGTGGGTCGCAACGGCGGCGCCGTGTGCACATCGGGCAACGCCGAGCGGGCGTTCCGCTGGGCCCTTGAGCAGGGCGACATGGTGTTCTTCTTCCCCGACGAGCACCTGGGTCGCAACACGGCATGCCGTCTTGGAATGGCGCCCACCGACCCCGTGGTGTGGAACCCTGCCCAGGCCACGCTCGGTGGCATTGACGCCGATGCCCTCGCGGCCAGTGACATCGTGCTGTGGAAGGGCTACTGCGACGTGCACACCGGATTCACGGTGCGGCAGATCGAGGAGGCCCGCGCCGCGCACCCCGACGTGACGGTAATCGTGCACCCCGAATGCCCGCGCCCTGTGGTGGTGGCCGCCGACGAGGACGGCAGCACCGAGTACATCATCACGCGCCTGGCCGAGATGCCCGCCGGCAGCACCGTGGCAATCGGCACCGACCGGAACCTCGTGGAGCGCCTGCGTATCAATAACCCCGACAAGACGGTCTTCTGCTTGAAGGAGGACCTGTGCCCGTGTATCACCATGAACCGCATCACGCTGCCCAAGCTGACCTGGACACTCGAGGCGCTTGCGGCCGGGGAGGTACCTAACATCGTGAAGGTTGACGACGACATGGCCCGCGAGGCACGTCTGGCGCTCGACCGGATGCTTGCTCTCTGATGGATCTTGAGGTGCTGGTCGCGGCCGCGCTGGCAGAGGATCTGGGTGACCGCGGCGACGTCACCTCGCTGGTGACCATCCCCGAGGACGCGCGGGCGCGCGGGCGCGTTGTCGCCCGCGCGGGTGGCGTGTTCGCGGGCCGTGCGTTTGGTGAAGAGGTGCTTCGCCAGATGGGAGTGGAGGGCATGTGGCAGGCCGTTGACGGCACCGTGCTCTCGCCCGGCGAACCGGTGCTTGGCGTGGATGGCCCGGCGCGCGCGGTGCTGGCGGCAGAACGCACGCTGCTCAACGGCATGTCACATTTGTCGGGCATCGCCACCTGCACCGCACAGTTTGTTGAGGCCGCCCGGCCCGCCACCGTGCTGGACACCCGCAAGACCACCCCCGGCTGGCGCGTGCTCGAGAAGGCGGCGGTCGCTGCGGGCGGTGGCACCAACCACCGCATGGGACTGTTTGACATGGTTCTGGTGAAGGACAACCACCTCGCCATAGGCGGGGTAGATCTGGCCGCTGCGGTGGCCCGCGCGCGGGAGGAGCTCCCCGGCGTGCCCGTGGAGGTGGAGGCCGACGACCTGCCGGGTGTGCACAGGGCCCTGTCGGTCGGTGCCGACCGCATCTTGCTGGACAACATGGACGAGGCCACGCTGCGCGAAGCCGTGGAACTGTGCCGCGGCCGGGCCACGACCGAGGCCTCGGGCGGCATGGACCTCGCGAGCGTGGCCCGGGCCGCAGCGTGCAGTGTGGACTGCGTGAGCGTGGGGGCCCTCACGCACTCGTCCTCGGCCCTCGACCTCGCACTCGATCTCGACTGAGAGATACCCACACACACGCCGGGCCATGCGTCCGCCACACGGGTAACCTCGGCTCCTGACGTGACCACCGTTGGCGCCCCAATCAAGATCGTCCTTCCGATCCTCGGTGAGTCGGTGACCGAGGGCACCGTGATCGAGTGGAAGAAGGCCGTCGGGGACACCGTCGAAGAGGGCGAGACACTCCTTGAACTGACCACCGACAAGGTGGACGTTGAGATCCCTGCGCCCGTCAGCGGCATCCTCACGGCGATCAGCGCCGAGGTCGGTTCCGCCGTCGAGGTGGGCCAGTTGCTGGGCGAGATGCAGCCCGGCGGCGCAGTGGCCACCAGCGCGGCCCCGGCGGCCCCGGCGGCCGCGCCACCCGCAGCGACGCTGGTTCCCATCCAGTTGCCCGACATGGAGTCGGTGACCGAGGGCACCGTGGTGGAGTGGAAGAAGGCCGTGGGCGAGGCCGTGGCGCAAGACGAGATCATCGTCGAGGTCTCCACCGACAAGGTGGACCTCGAGGTGCCCTCCCCCGCGGCCGGCATTCTCGCCGAGATCACCGTGGCCAACGGAGAGACCTTCGCGGTGGCGAACCCACTTGGTCAGGTGGCCGCAGGTGCCGCCCCGGTGGGCGGGACACCCGCCGCCACACCGGCGGCACCGTCAACGCCCACTGCCGCCCCGACGAAGGCCACACCCATCCGCGATGTGCGGGCATCACCCATCGCCCGCCGCGTGGCGCACGAGACAGGCGTTGATCTGGCCACCGTCACCGGTACCGGACCCGGGGGGCTCATCCGTCGCAGCGACGTGCAGCACGTCGGCATGAGCAGCGGCCTGGCGGACCCCGCACCGCCGGCCGGTGAGGAACTGGAGCGGCTCATTGGCCCCGCCGCCGCACTGGCCGACTACATGGACGAGAGCCGCTCGATCCCCACGGCCACCACATTCCGCACCATCTCGGTGCAGATGCTCGACGCCGAGCGCAAGCGCCTGAACGAGGCGCTCGCCGTGGCCGGCGGCGGCAAGCTGTCGTTCACGCACATCATCGCGTGGGCCATCGTGCGCGCCGTGGAGCGGACGCCCGTGATGACGACGGCCTTCGCCCGCGCAGACGGCAAGCCCCACAAGATTTCCCGCGACACCGTGAACCTGGGTATCGCCGTGGACGTGGAGCGCAAGGACGGCAGCCGGTCGCTGCTGGTGCCGGTCATCCGCGACTGCGCAGGCCTCGGGTTCCACGGCTTCCGTGCCGCATTCGACGACCTCATCGCCCGATCACGCGTGGGCAAGATCAGCCCCGATGAATTGAAGGGCGCCGGCATCACCCTCACCAACCCGGGCGGCTTCGGCACCAACGCGTCGGTGCCACGGCTTATGGCCGGTCAGGGAACCATCGTCGCCACCGGCGGCATTACGTGGCCCCCCGGGATGGAGGGCGTGCCCTCCGAGCTCCTGAAGGTGTGGGGCGTTTCCAAGGTCATGACGGTGACCTCCACGTACGACCACCGCGTGATCCAGGGCGCACAGAGCGGTGCATTCCTGCGCGACATCGCCACCCTGCTCGCCGGCGGCGAAGGGTTCTACGACGAGGTTCGGGCGGCTCTTGCCCTTCCCGCCCGGCCCGCCCTGGTGTTCGAGGCGTCCGCCGAGGCACCCTCAGCCGTGCCGACCGTCACCGCAAGCTCTGACGAAGAGACCCTTCGGGCGCTCGCCGGTGCGATGTCACTGCTGCGCTCGTTCCGCACCTACGGCCACCTGGCCGCGCACCTCGACCCGCTTGGGTCGGCACCTCCTGGCGACCCCTCGCTCGATCCCGCATGGGTGGGACTGACGCTGGGGATGATGGAGATGGTGCCCGCCGCGTTGTTGGGCGTGGCTGTCCCCGGAGCCACGTTTGCCGAGGCCTATCCGGCCCTGAAGGCCACCTACTGCGGCACCATCGCCTACGAGATCGAGCACATCTCGGACCACGACCAGCGCCAATGGCTGCGCGAGTTCATCGAGTCCGGGCAGGCACGATCCGCGCTGCCACGCGACGAGCGAAAAGCGCTGCTGGGGCGATTGGTAAGCGTCGAGGTATTCGAGCGTTTCCTACGCCGCACCTATCTCGGGCAGAAGACCTTCTCATTGGAGGGCTGCGATGCCCTGATCCCGATGATGGACGAGATCATCGGTCGTCTCGGCGATGCGGGCGTGTCGGAAGTGCATATCGGCATGGCACACCGTGGTCGCTTGGCCAGCATCGCCCACACCATCGGCCGGCCAACGGAGTCCATCCTCGCCGAGTTCGAGGGCCAGATGGAGGGCGTGGAGGATGCGCCTGACGAGGGGGAGCCCTACGCCGCCGCCGGTGACGTGAAGTATCACCTCGGCGCCGACGGCACGATGCAATCGCGGGGGGGGAGGTCGGTGCGCGTGCATCTCGCCGCTAACCCGAGCCACTTGGAGCAGGTCAACGCCGTCACCGAGGGCGGCGTGCGTGCCATGCAGACCTTCCGCGCCGAGCCCATTGCCACGCACGACGTCAACCGCGCGGTTGCCCTCCTGATACACGGCGACGCCGCCTTCCCGGGTCAGGGTGTGGTGGCCGAGACGCTCAATCTCCAAGGGCTCGCCGGATACACCACGGGCGGTACCATTCACATCATCGTCAACAACCAGGTGGGTTTCACCACCGACCCCGATGAGAGCCGCTCCACCCGGTACGCAAGTGACATGGCCAAGGGTTTCGACATGCCCATCGTGCATGTGAACGCCGACGATGTGGACTCCTGTATCGCCGCAGTGCATCTGGCCACTGAGTTCCGCCAGCGCTTCGCGCACGATGTGCTCATTGACCTCATCGGGTACCGCCGTCTGGGCCACAACGAACTGGACGAGCCGGCCTATACACAGCCGGTGATGGCGCGCACCATCAAGGGGCACCCCACCGTGGCCCGGATATTCGCCGACCGCCTCATTGCGGATCGCGTCATTTCCGAGGACGACTACGCCACGGTCGTCGCAGCGGCTGAAGATGGCATGCATACGGCCCATAAGCGCGTGCAGAGCGGCCTTGAACAGGGTTCCGATCAGGAAGCGCATCGCGATAAGCGCCGCCGCGCCAAGACCAATGTCGTCAAGACCCGGGTGAGCGCGACAACACTGCGCAGCCTCAACGAGCAGCTGCACATCCCGCCCGATGGGTTCACTATCCACGCGAAGTTGAATCCGCAGTTGGAGCGCCGCCGAGCAGCGCTGGGCGAGGATGCCACCATCACGTGGGGCCATGCCGAGGCCCTTGCCTTCGCATCACTGCTCACCGAGGGCGTGCCCGTGCGTCTCACCGGGCAGGACGTGGCCCGGGGCACCTTCACCCAGCGGCATCTGGAGCTGCACGAGATCTCCGAGGGCGAGCCATACATCGCACGCACGGGCAACGTCTACATTCCCATGCAGCACCTGCTGCGTGCCAAGGCCTCGTTTGAGCTGCACAACAGCCCGCTGTCGGAGGCCGCATGCGTGGGCTTCGAATACGGCTACTCCACCACCGCACAGGAATCGCTGGTGATCTGGGAGGCGCAGTACGGCGACTTCGCCAACGGCGCCCAAGTCATGATCGACCAGTTTCTGTCGGCAGGTCAGGCCAAGTGGGGCGTGCAGTCGCGCCTCACCCTGCTACTGCCCCACGGCTATGAGGGCAATGGCCCCGAGCACTCATCAGCCCGGCCGGAGCGATTCCTACGCCTGGCTGCCGAGGGCAACATGCGCATTGCCAACTGCTCCACCGCTGCCAACTACTTCCACCTGCTCCGCCGCCAGGGCCTGCTCGACGAGATCCGCCCATTGGTCGTGTTCACACCGAAGAGTCTGCTGCGCGCCAAGGCCGCGAGCAGCAGTCTGGACGAACTGGCCAAGGGCCAGTTCGAGCCGCTGCTTGACGATCCTCGCGTGACCGACCGCGACGCGGTGACGCGCCTGCTTCTGTGCACCGGCAAGATCTTCCACGAATTGGACGGCCACGCCGACCGGGTCAAGCACCCCGAGTTGGCCATCGGCCGTATCGAGCAGCTGTACCCGTTCCCGCGCGAGGAACTGCTGGCGCTCTACGAGAGTTACCCCAACCTCGAGACCGTGCAGTGGGTGCAGGAAGAGCCGCGCAACATGGGCGCGTGGTCGTTCGTTACCCGCCGCATCGAGCGCCTCCTTCCCATCCAAGCCTTCGAGTATGTCGGTCGGCCCGCGCGTGCGTCGGTGAGCGAGGGCTACCCACAGACCCACCAGCTCGAGCAGGCGCGCGTGCTCGAAGATGCCCTTACGGGCAGGGAGATGACCTTCGCATGAGTGATCGGCCTCGCGTTGTCGTGCTCGGTGGTGGCCCCGGCGGTGATGTCGCCGCCCTCCGTGCTGCCCAGCTGGGGGCGCAGGTCACCCTCATCGAGCGCGCAGAACTCGGCGGCACCTGCCTGAACTGGGGCTGCATCCCCACCAAGTCGCTCCTCGCCGCCAGCGATCTGCTGCGCAAGATCCGTCAGGCGAAGGACTTCGGAATTCTGGTAGGCGAGGTGGGTTACGACTTCGCCGCCATGATGGCCCGCAAGGACGACATCGTGAACAAGATGCGCGGCGGCGTGAAGGGCGCCTGCGAGCGCAAGGGCGTGGCGGTGGTGAAGGGCCAAGGTGTGGTGGACGGCGACGCCGTGGTAGTGGACGGCACCCGCTACGAATACGACCACCTCGTGGTGGCCACGGGCACTGAACCCACTGGGCTTCCGGGCATTGACATGGACCACCCCGCCGTGCTCACCAGTAACGACGTGCTGGTGCTGCCCGAGGTGCCCGAGAGCATGATCATCCTGGGCGCGGGCGTGATCGGCTGCGAGTTCGCCAGCCTCTTCCAGCCCCTCGGCGTGAAGGTGACGATGGTGGAGATGCTCGACCGCATCCTCGCCGGCATTGACACCCGCACGGCCAAGCAGTTCCAGAAGTTCCTCGAGAAGGACGGCGCCGACATCCATCTGGGCCGTCGCCTTGAGGAGGTGACCGCGTACTCCGACGCCAGCGTGACCATCCGTCTCGACGACGGCACCGAGATCACTGCCGAGAAGTTGCTCGTCTCCATCGGCCGCACGCCGCAGACCGCCGGCATCGGCCTTGAGACCGCAGGCATCGTGGTGAACGAGCGTGGACACGTGGAGGTTGACGCGTTTCTGCGCACCGCCAACTCCAAGGTGTGGGGCGTGGGCGATTGCATCGGCGGCTTGCAGCTGGCCCACTTGGCCTCGGCCGAGGGCGCACGCGCCATTGAGAACGCGCTTGGCCCGCACCAGGTGCCGATGGACCGCACCGTGGTGCCTTCCTGTATCTACACGCACCCCGAGATCGCCACGGTGGGCCTCGACCGCGATACCGCGGAGGCGCAGGGCATCAAGATCAAGGTGGGTCAGGCCCGCTTCGCAGGGTCCGGAAAGGCCCTTGGCGAGGGTGAGAGCGATGGCTTCGCCCAGTTGATCGCCGACGCCGACACCGACCTGCTTCTGGGCGCCACCATCATGGGAGCGCATGCCGTGGAGATGATTCACGAGGTGTGTGTCGCCATCAGCGACGGGTACTCGATGCGCGATCTCGGCGAGATCATCCACGCGCACCCCACCATCAGCGAGATGGTGATGGACGCCGCCCAGCAGGGCGAGGGCATCGCGCCCTACCTGTCGTAGAACCGATGCGCGTCGTCCGGCCCGATCTGCAGTCGGTGCCGGATGCGCTGGCGCTATCGCTGCGGATGCTCGCCGACGGGGACTGCCCTGCGCTTGTGGTACACCGGGTGGCCCCTGCGGCCGTTACCTGCGGTCGCGCGCAGATGAAGGACGTGGATGCCGACGCCGTGGTCGCCTCCGGGATGCAGTTGGTGGCGCGGGGATCGGGCGGGGGGCCGGTTCTATGGGACGACGACCTCATCGCCATCGACGTGATCCTGTCCGACGGCGACCCGCGGCTGCCCACCGACGTGGTGGCCGCCTACCGATGGGTGGGTGAGGCCGTGGCCACGGCACTTGGCACGATAGGCATCACGGGTGCGCGGGCGGTGCCACCCGACGAGGCCCGCGCATGGCCCACGGGCGAGGCATCAGGACTCTGCTTCGGGGGACTGTCCCCATGGGAGGTGGTGGTGGGCGACCGCAAGATCCTCGGCCTGTCGCAGGTGCGCAAGCAGGCCGGGGCCATCATCCAGGTGGGCGTGCCCATGCGTCTGGATACTGAGCGTCTGGCCGCCGCCGTGGGCGTGTCGGTGGGGGCTGCTGGCGACCTTAAGGCCCGTACTGTCGGCATTACGGAGATCGTTCCCAGCGTGGCACGTGACGATGTCTGCGACGCCCTGGTGGCCGCGCTCGGCGAGTGCCCCGAGTCGTAAGTTCGCAGGACGCAGCCGGGAACTGCCACGTAATTTATGGCTCGGGGCACTAGACCCGGGCGTCCATCAACGACACGTCGTACTGACGCAGCGCGGCGTCGGGGGTCACAAGAACAAGCCCAGCCTCACGGGCCTGAGCGACGAGAAACCGGTCGAACGGATCCTTGTGGTGCAGGGGGAGGTTGCCGGCAGCCATGGCATCTCGCAGGCTCAACGGCATCTCCTCGAACAACCCCTGCGCGAGCCAGAGATCAACGTCGTCCCCTGAGCGAAACTTGCCGATCTTCACCTTGATCGCAATCTCCCAGCCGGAGACTGCGCTGACGAAGACGTCCGTCCCGGGATCCTCAATGACCCGCACCGCCTCGGGGCCCAGACGCTTGTCGTCATCTGCCCACCAGATCAGGGTCGCCGTATCAAGGAGCACCCTCACTCGGAATGGCCGTAAATCGCATCTTCCAGATCCACGATCGGCGCGTCGAAGTCATCCGCCATCCACAACTCCCCCCTCGCGAACCCGCGCGGACGCACCACCCGCAACTCCACGTATGGAATCAACCGCGCAACAGGTCGACCGTTGTTCTCAACAATCACGTCATCGCCATCCTGCACGCGACGAACAAGCCGTGAGAGATGCGTCTTCGCCTCGTGCATTCCCACCGTCAGCACCGCCATCGCAACCCCCTTCGATAGATACTGACTAAGCCTAGTCTTTCTGACCCCTGCCCTCCACCCACGAGAGGCAGGACGTCGTGCCGATACCGCTAACTTCTGTCACGTGACTCACCCATCCCGCGACCGACGCCCCGCACCCCGCCAACGCCGGCCGCCACGCAGGCGACGTAACCCCACACTGCTGCTGGGTGCGCTGATGGTGGTGCTGATGTTGGTGGCCATCGCGTTCTCCCGCGGAGGCGACTCCCCGTCACCCGCACCGGCCGCCGCCAGCGCCGCGCCCACCACGCCCGCGCCCGCCGCAGCCGCAGCCACCGCCACCGCCACGGGCACCGTGACCATCACGGCCGTCGGCGACGTGGTGATGGGAACCCCAGAGTTCGGCCTGCCGCCCGCAGGTGGGTCCACACTGTTCAACGGCGTCAAGCGCCTGCTGAGGGGCGACGTGGTGTTCGGTAACCTCGAGCAGGCGCTCGCGACAGGCCCGGGGTCCAAGTGCGGCGGCGCAAGCGGCGGTGGGTGCTACGCCTTCGCCAGCCCGCCCTCGTACGCCCGCAACCTCAAGAGCGCAGGCTTCACCGTGATGGGCATCGCCAACAACCACGCACTCGACTGGGGCACGTCGGGCCAGCGATCCACCGTTGCCGCGCTCGATGCCCAGAGGATCCTGTACACCGGGCGGCCCGGTGAGATCGCCGTGCAGAAGCTCCCCAGGGGTGGATCCGTGGCCGTCATCTCGGTGGCGCCCTACTCGTGGGCACAGAACGCGCTGGACATCCCCGGCACTGCAGCGCTGGTGAAGAAGGCCGCAACCCTGGCGCCCATCGTGATGGTGAACATCCACGTGGGTGCCGAGGGCCGAAGCGCCAACCGCGTGCCGCGTGGTGGCGAGACGTTCCTCGGCGAGAACCGCGGTAACTCGCGCGCCCTTGCCCACGCGGTCATTGATGCCGGAGCCGATCTGGTGGTGGGCCAAGGTCCGCACGTGCTGCGAGGAATGCAGTTTTACCGTGGGCGTCTCATCGCCTACAGCCTCGGCAACTTCCTTGGCTACAAAGTGTTCTCGGTGGGCGGGGCCAGCGGGCAGGCGGGCGTTCTCGCCGTGACGCTCGGACCGAACGGCAACTTCATCTCCGCGCGCTTTTCCCCCACGCAGTTGTCGAGTGATGGCATCCCGTCGCAGGGTGGGTACGGCACATCGTTGGTACGGTCGCTTTCGAAGGCGGACTTCGGATCTACCGCGGCCCGTATCTCATCCACCGGGGAAATCACGCGATGAGCATGACCACCACGATGCGCGCTGGCGTCGGTGCGGCCGGCGTGGCCGCACTGCTGTTGGCCGTGATCCCCGTGGCTGCTGCTGCACCGCCGCGATGTGCCACCACGGGCCTGCAGGTGTCGCAGGGCTTGAACCAGGGCGGGGCGGGGACGGCATCAACGGTGTTTGCCCTTCGTAATGCGTCGGGTCGGACGTGCCTCTTGGGCGGCTACCCGGGCATGGCATTCCGCACCGCCACGGGCACACTGCTGCGTGGCACCGTGCGTCGGGGCGGGTCCACTGCATTCCGTGATCCGGGCGCCAAGGTCATCACCCTCGCTCCAGGCGGCAGTGCGTCGTACAGCTTGGCCTACACCGACCCGCAGACGAGCACGTGCAAGCGCACCGGTCGGGTGCAGGTGACGCCGCCGGGGGCGACCACCAGCCTGACACTTCGTACGCCGGGGCAGAACGCCATCTGGGTGTGCCCCAGAATGCCCATCACGGTCTCGGCCGTGGTGGCCGGGCGCCGGGGCGCCCCGGGCTGATCACGCGCCGGGGGCGACCTCGGCCACCAGCACGGCCACGCCGGTCTGGGCGCGAACCAGTAGGTCATCCATGGCGCCGACCAAGTCGGCTGGCATCCGCACGCATTCTGCCGTCGCCCCGAACCCCCGGCAGATGCCCGCGATATCCATGCGCGGGTTCGCGAGGTGCAGCCCGGGCCAGTCGCGGCGGTCGGTACCGGTGAGCGCACGCATGCCGTCCTCCAGCACCTCATAGCCACCGTTGTCGGCCACCACGAGGGCCACGGGGGCGCCCTCCCGTGCCGCGCTCCAGATGGCCTGGATGCCGAACATCAGCGAGCCATCGCCCTGTACCACCACCACGCGGCGTGTCGGGTCGGCAATGCGCGCACCCACGGCTGCGGGAAGCCCCCAGCCCAACGCCGAACCCCGGTGCCACAGGCAGCTGCCCGGGGCACGGGGACCCAGCATCGGCCGCATGTGGCGGGTGGCGGTGAGACCTTCGTCAATGATCAGGTCGCCCGGCCCGATGGCCTCGGCGATGGCCACCGACAGCGCCGCTCCCGTGATCCCCCCGCCCGAATCGGCACAGGCCGCGGCGTGGATTCCCTCAACCACGGCGCTGCGCATGCGCGCGATGTCATGCCCCACCGCCTGGGCACGCTGAGTCGCGGCGGGCTCCGGAAGGCCCAGACGCGCGAGCAGCCCATCGATGGCCGCCCCGGGGTTGGCGGTGATACCCACCACCGGCTGCACCATGCGCCCGATCTCGGCCGGGTCGAGGTCCACGTGAATGAGTGCGGCACCCTCTGGCATGGTCGGACCCGGGCTCCAGCCGAACACCCGAAACACCGGCATTCCCAGCGCCAACACCACGTCGTGCCCCGCGAGGGCGTCGTGGATGGCCGACCCGAACCTGGGCAAGGTGCCACGCCACGCGGGGTCTCCCGTGTCCACAGGCAGGCGAGCGCCAAACGGCTCACCCCAGATCGGCGCGCCCAGTCGGGCGGCCAGCGCCGACAGGGACTGCCCCGCCCCGCCATCGGCCACGGAGTCACCGGCGATGATGACCGGGCGCGCGGCGCGGGCCAACAGGCCGAAGGCTGCGTTGAGTTCCGCGTGGCCACCGGGTCCGAGGTCGACAGGCCCGCGGGGCAAGGATGGCAGCGGCCCGCAAACCGCCGACTGGATATCGAGCGGAATGCTCACCACTGCGGGGCCGGCTGGCGGCCCGTATGCGGCCATCACCGCGCGCGCCAGCACGTCGCCAAGATCCTGGATGTGGCTGACCTCCTCCGCGAAGCGCGCGATGGGTCGCGCCATACCGACGACATCCCCGCCCAGGAACGGCGCGCCCGGCAGCAACTCCTGCATCTGCTGCCCCACGATCACCAACATCGGCACGCGTGCCCGTGCGGCGTTGAGCACGCCCGAGAGGGCGTTGGCCAATCCCGGCTGCACGTGCACGAGCACAGCGGACATGCGGCCCGACGCCTGCGAGTAGCCATCGGCCATCCCCATGACCACCGGCTCAGTGAGCCCCAGCACGAATCGTGGTCGCCCCGGTGCGGCCAGCGACTCAACGATGGGCAACTCGGTGGTGCCCGGGTTACCGAAGATGACCTGGACGCCCTGCTCTGACAGCGCGTCGAGCAGGGCGTCGGAACCGGTCATCGCGTCAGCGGCTGGTGCCGCCGCCTCCAAAAATCTGGAGGAAGAACAGAAAGATGTTGAAGATACTGAGGAAGATGCCCAGCGCGAGGGGCACGGCGAAGTTGCCGGTGGTGGTGCGGCGCAGTCGCTGGAACTCGAACGCGGTCCAGAAGGCGAAGATGGCCAGACCCAAGATGGCCCAGATGAGCTGGCCGTTTGGAATCTGGATGAAGATCATCACCACGCCGAACGCGATCAGGCCAATGAGTGCCCAGAAGAAGTAGCGCACGTACGGCGCGAGGTCACGCCGCGTGGCGTAGCCCCAGGCGCCGAAGCCGGCGACGAACAGCGCGGTGGCGCCAGCGGCCTGCCACAGCACCTCTGCGCCATTACTGGTGGCGTAGTGGTTGAGCGTTGGACCCACGGCCAGTCCCAGCACCAGCCCCACGGCGAACAGCAGGCTCATCCCCACCGTGCCGCTCTGCTTCTTGATGAATCCGCTGCCCAACACCATGCCGAGGGCGGCGATCCAGAACACGATCATCCAGCCCTGTGAGAAGTCGCGTCCGATGAACGCGCCCAGAGCGGTGAAGGCGCAGGTCATGCCCACCAAGAACATGACGCGCGAGAAGAGGATCTTCTGCGTCACCTTCTCCAACTCGGCCGCGCGGACCTGGCCGGCCGCGCTCGCCTCGTCGTACCACCCGGTCTGCGGGGTGTTCTCCGCCACTGTGTCTCCTATCCCTGCGCCAGCGGGGCCATGGTAAGACCCGCGCCCTTCAATTGCTCCCACACGAGTTCCGCGCGCTCCGCGTCGCCCCTCCACACGGTGGCCCGCCCCGTGTCGTGAATGGTCTTGGCAAACCCCATTGCCTTGGCGTAGTCCACGCCCGGCACGAACTGCGACAGGATCGTCGCAACACCCTCAAAGGTGTTGTGGTTGTCGTTCAGCACGATGACGGTCATCGGGCGGTCGAGACCTGCGCCGGGCCCGACCTTGGTCGGGGATACCCGGGGCGGGGTGATGACATCGGAACCCACGAGCACGCATGATAGACGGGTGCCGTCGTGGATCGGGCTCGCCTCCGGGCCGGGATGCGTGGCTTGAAAGTGGGACACTGGTGCCAGATATGCCGGACCGCACCGACATGGGGGTCAGCTCCCAACGGCTGGAATTCTTCACCGATGGCGTGCTGGCCGTGGCCATCACACTGCTGGTGCTCCGCATCAACCCGCCCAACACTGAGCCGGGACAGTCGATGTGGGACGCCTTCAATGACCAGACCGTGCCCCAGATCGCGTATTTCCTCATCACCTTCGCGGTGATCGTGCGCCTCTGGCAGCACCACCACGACATCTTCCGTCGCATCACCGGCGACGTCACGCGACTGCAGATGACGCTGAACATGGCGTGCCTTGCCGCGGTCTGCCTGCTGCCATTCGGACTCGAGTTCTACTCCACCAGCGCGGCATCGGTGCTGACCACCAGCATCTACGCGGGCCTCCTCGCCATCGCCACCCTCCTCATGGGCTGGCTCGACTGGACCGTCACCCATCAGCGCTCCGCCCAGACCTTCTGGGTGGCAGGCGTCTTCCTGCTGGCCATCCCGCTCACCCCGTTCTTGGGCTCGTGGGCGCTGCTGGTGTGGCTGGTTCCCATCCCAGCGCGCCGCATCGCCCGACGACTCGTCGCTCGCTAGGGAAACGCTGGCGGAACCGGTTCGTACGGTCGCTCAGCCGTGCGGCGGGCATGCAACTCGGCACTGGTCTCGCCGCCGATGAGGATGGTGAGCCCGGTCAGGTACAGAAACACCAAGAAGATGACCACGACCCCGAGTGACCCGTACACGCGATTGTACGATTCGAAGTTGTCAACGTACACACGAAATGCATTGACCACGACGAGCCACCCGACCACCGCGACGAGGGCACCCAAGACCGGCGCGCGCCATCGCAGCCGGTCGCCATTGGGCGCGTGCCGGTACAGCATCACCAAATAGCCCCAGAAGATGGCGGCACTTGCGACGGCCACAACCAACTCCGTGGCCAACCTGCTGATCCCCGAGGCGTTGACATGGTCGAAGGTCCACCGCATCACGGACGGGCCCAACACGGCCATGACCGTGGTGAGGGAAAACACGAGGCCGGTGATCGCTGCGATCCCGAGTGCCCGCGCCTTGCCCTTGGCCCATGGGCGGTGGGGGCGTTCCAGTGCGTTATCCAGGCCGTCGGTGAGCGAACCGGTCACGTTGCCAGCGAGCCACAGACCGATGATCAGACCCAGCACCAGAAAGATCGTGGACTGCGATGTGCTGGCGCTGGCCGACTGCAGGAGGCCGTCGAGGAAGTTGGCCAGCTGGTCCGGGATCGTACCGCGCGCGCGGTCGATCAACTGGGTGTAATCCGAGGGGGTCGCCACGAGGCCGAGCACGGACACCAGCACGAACACGAACGGGATGGAAGCGAGGAACGCCACATAGGCGAACTGGCTCGCGCGGGCCATCTGACCGTGGCGCGCCACGCGGCCCATGACGACCTTGGCGAGACGCCAAGCCCGCTGCCCTAGGTCGGTCACGCGGTTGGCCACGGCGGTACTACCTCGACTGCGAGAGGAGCACGGCGAGGTCGGCGTACGACAGTCCGTTGGACTGCTGGGGCAGGCCCAGGTCGTGGTCCAGCGTGGATGCCAGAGCGCGGGCGCGGGCCAACACGGCCTCGTGCACGGGCTGGCCGGGCGCGGTGTCAGCGATGCGCTTGGCCTCGTTGCGCAGCTGGTTCAGGTCGGCGGCCGGGGAGTTGAACGACGGTGCGTCGGTCGGCGTCCACGCGGATGCGTCGGTGGTCGAAACATTTTCAGTAGTCACGGGGGGACCATATCGTGCCCCGACGGGTCAGGCATTGTCGCGCGGGCTGGCCACGGGGCGCGAGGACGCCTGATCCATCAACGCCATCTGGCTGCTGAACGCCACCACCCCTTCATCGGGGCGGCGGCGAGTCCACGCGCCATCGGGGTGCAGCACCCACGCGTTGGAGGTGTCCGCGAGCATCGTGTCGACCAGCCCCACCAGATCGTCGGCCAGCGCCGGATCGGCAACCACGGTCGTCAACTCCACGCGGTCGTCAAGATTGCGGGCCATGACGTCGGCCGATCCCATGTACACCCGACGCTCGTCACCGCTGTCAAATGCGAACACGCGGGAGTGCTCGAGAAAGCGTCCCACCACCGAGGTGATCCGGATGTTGTCGCTCACCCCGACGATGCCCGGCAGAAAACCGCAGATGCCGCGCACGACGATCTCAATGGGCACGCCGGCATGCGATGCGTCAAACAGGGCCCTGATGATGGGCCCGTCGATGATCGAGTTGATCTTGATGCGAATGTGGCCCGGACGCCCTGCCAGCTGCCCAGCCGTCACCCACTCGATCTGCTCGATCATCTGGTCGCGCATGTGCTCTGGCGCCACCATCGCGGTGCGGTACTCGGGCGCCTGCGAGAACCCGGTGAGGTAGTTGAACAGGTTGGCGACGTCATCCACCACCTCATCGCGGCATGTGAACAGACCGATATCGGTGTAGAGCCGCGCGGTTGTGGGGTGGTAGTTGCCCGTGCCGATGTGGGCGTACCGGCGCAGACGGTTGCCCTCGCGGCGCACTACAAGACACAACTTCGCGTGGGTCTTCAGCCCGGGCAGGCCGTACACCACGTGCACGCCGGCGCGCTCCAGCGCCTTGGCCCAGCGGATGTTCCGCTCCTCGTCGAATCGGGCTTTCAACTCAACCAGGCACACAGTTCCCTTGCCGCGCTCTGCTGCGCGGATGAGCGCCGGCACGATGGGGGTATCACCCGATGTGCGGTACAGCGTCTGCTCGATGGTCACCACGTCGGGGTCATCCGCCGCCTCACGCACGAAGCGGGCCACGCTGGCTTCGAACGAGTCGTAGGGGTGGTGCACCAAAATGTCGCCGCGCCGAATCTCGGCGAACATGCCGCCCTCGTCGCTACCGTCAATCAGGCGAGCGGGCTGGCGCGGCTCCCACGGCTGGTCCTTCAGGTCGGGGCGATCAATGCCCACCACCTGCCACAGGCACGTCAGGTCGAGCAGCCCCGCGACGGGATAGACCTCCGGCTCGTCCACGCCCAGACCGGCCATGATCTCGTCGAGCAGTGTCTGGCTGCTGCCGGCCTCGACCTCGAGGCGCACGGGGCCGCCGAAGCGCCGACGGCTCAACTCGTGCTCCACGGCATTCAGCAGGTCGTCGGCCTCATCACTGATGCTGAAATCGGCGTCGCGTGTCACGCGGAAGAACACACGTCGGCGGATCTCCATGCCAGGGAAGAGCTCCGCGAGATTGGCCGTGATCATTTGCTCCATCGGAACCAGGGCGGGGCCTGCGCGCAGAAAGCGGGGCACCATGATGGGCACCTTGATGCGTGCGAAGCGCGACTCTCCGGTATTCGGGTCATGCACATCGAGGCCCACGTTCAGCGCCAAGCCACTGATATATGGGAACGGCAGACCCGGGCCCACCGCAAGTGGGATAAGCACGGGGGCCACCTCGCGCTCGAAGCGGCGCTGCATGTTTGCCCGCTCCTCGGCGGCAAGGTCTTCCAGATTGCAGATGACGATGCCCTCGCGCGCCAGCGCGGAGCGCAGATCATCGCGCCAACATGCCGACTGACGGTTTATCAACTCGAGTACGTGCTGGCGAATGCGCGCGAGCACCTCCTCGCGCGGCAACTGATCGGGAGTGCTCGAGGGCCGGCTGGCCTCCATCGCGTCCATCGCGCTGGCCACGCGCACCATGAAGAACTCATCGAGGTTGCTCGAGAAGATGGCCAAGAACTTGCAGCGCTCAAGTAGCGGCTGCGACTGGTCCTCGGCGAGATCGAGCACGCGCGAGTTGAAGTCGAGCCACGACAGCTCACGATTGACGTAGAGCCGCGGGTCTGTGAGATCGCGGGGTTCCGTACTGCTAGTGGTTGCCATGCGGCGATGATCGCCCATTTGCGTGTCCTGATCCAGCGACTGCCCTATTTCGTAACTCTCGCCCGCAAGTGGTAGGTGGGGCGCACGATGCGCTGGGCCCCCGCTAGGCGCACCTCCAGCACGTAGTTGCCCGCTCGCTTCGCCGTGTACTGCACGGTCTCGGTGCTACCGGCGTTCACGGCCCCCACAGCCAGCCACTTTCGAGCAAAAATGGCGCCCGTGCGATACACGGGCGCCTTGGGGCGCCACAGGTACAGATCAACGTCCGCCTTGTTGGACACGTTGGCCTGGGCCTTGAGCGTCTGACCGGCTTCCAGATACACCACCGCGTCGTCGCGCAGGTCGGCCCACGTGCGCAGGCGGCCGTGGCGCTCGCCCTGAGTCTGCCCCGCGGCGATGAGCGGCGGCAGAATGCGCGCGTTGGGCGGATCGTCGTCGGGCTCCGGTGCATCAGCCTGCGGGCTCTTCATGCGCAGGGCCTTGATGAGGTTGACCACCCCGGTGCCGCGGGCGCGGTCAAGCCTGCCCGCGGGGTTGTTGCCCGACGCCATGATCATCTCGGTCACCTGGGCGGGACTCAGGGTGGGCCGGGCCGCATAAATGCGTGCCGCCACACCGCTGATGATCGCCGCGGCCATCGAGGTACCGGTACGGGTCTCGAATCGCGGTCCGCCACTTGCCACCTGGGCCCCGCTGCTGAGGATGTCCCGCCCCGGCGCGGCCACTGCAACCTGCAGGCCCTGCGTGCTCTCGGCCAACGGCTGGCCGGCGGCATCCACGGCGCCCACGGCCAGCACATGGCGGTAGGCACCCGGGTACTCTTTGGCGTTACCACCCGTGTTGCCGGAGGCGGCCACCACCAGCACGCCGGCGCGCGTGGCGTCGTTGATGGCGTCCTGCTCGATCTTCGAGAACCCCGCGCCCTGCACGCTGAGGTTGATGACCTTCGCGCGTTGCGACACGGCGTACCGGATGCCGGATGCCAGAGACTGCGCTGAGGTCTGCCCCTGCGCATCCGCGATCTGCACAGGCAGGATTGACACACCAAGGGTGGTGCTGGTGCCCGAGGCGATGGTGGCGATGACCCCCGCCACGTGCGTGCCGTGCCCCTGCGGGTCAACGAGCGCGTTGCCACCGGCCACGAACGACATCGCGCCCGCGTTGTTGATGCGCCCTTGAAGACCCGCCGCAGCCACCGCCACGCCGGTGTCGAGCACCGCCACAATCGTGGTATTGAGCGGGGCGGCCACCGGAACCCACCGGATGCTCTTGAGGTAGGGCTGAGCCGTAAGCGTGGCGACATCGGGGTCAACCTGCGCGGCCACGGCGAACGGTGCACGGTGGCTTACCATGGCAATCAGCGGCGGGGGGGCCGCGGGCAGTGCAATCACGCCTTCCTCGCAAATGCCACGAATACCAAACCGGCGATAAGCACGACGCCCACCACCACGGCCACGAGGATGCCGAAACCGATAGCCAGCGGAATGGCGATGAGAATGGCCTGGGCGCCGCCCACAATCATGAGGGCGTCGCGCCCGAGCCCCGAGATCCCACGCCCCAAGAGGCCGGCACACGCCGCCATCACGATCGCCGCGACCACGATGACCCACATGAGCGACGGGCGGACGACCAGCAAGAGCACGGCCTCGGCAGCGGCCAACAGCACGGCGAACAGCAGCCGACGCCCAAGCAGCGCTCGATGCCACCGTGCGCCCGAACCCGGCCGCTCCTCGTCAATCACAAGTTGGAATTCTCTCACGGCGCGAGGGTACCAGCGCCCTCCCCGACTCCCGTTCCATGCAGGCACGGGGCAACCTCGGCGGCCGAAGGCCGTGATTCACTGGGGGCATGCGCTTCCGACCTCTTCACTTCGTCACCGCTGTCGGCGTATTTGCCCTAGTCGCCGCGCCCGCTGTGGCCAGAACACCCATGCCCACGGATTCCATGCCCACCCCTCTGCAGCAGCAGGCTGCCGTGGCGCGCGTCGCGGCAGTGGGCGTGCCCATCTACCGAGCGGGTAACCAGAAGCGCTACGTGGCGCTCACCTTCGACGACGGCCCAGGGCCCGGCACGGCGAAGGTGATGGATGAGATGCGCAAGTACGGCTTCCGCGCCACGTTCTTCACGAACGGCAAGAACATGGACCGCTGGCAGGACACCCTCAAGCGTGTGGCGCGGGCTCAGGCGCTGGGCGACCACACGTGGTCACACCGCTACCTACCGGGCCTGAGCGCCGCAGCGCAGATTCGAGAGGTGTCGCGCAGCGTGCGCAGGTCGGAGCAGATCACGCAGAAGGCCGTCATGCTCTTTCGCCCGCCCTACGGTGCCGGCACGACCACCGTCACCGACTGGATCAACCAGTACAGGATGGTGCAGGTGCTGTGGACTCAGGACTCCCGCGACTCCCTCGGCGCCCCGTGGACCGAGATCCTCAGCCGCAGCAAGCAGTTCATCACCCCGGGCTCCATCATTCTGTTGCACGAGAACCGCGGGCAGACCCTCAAGGCCGTCAACCGACTGCTGCCGGAGATCCGCAGGCGCGGGTTCAAGGCGGTCACGCTGCCCGAGTTGCTCGCACTCAATCCGCCCAGCGAGGCGCAACTGCGTCGCGACGCGGGCGTCTACGCGGGAACCAATACCGGCAAGAACGACCCGGCGCGCTGATCACACACCTAGGCGCCGGCGAACCGGGCCCGCATCACCCGCGCGCCCGGGGTCTGCACCGTCATGTGCTCGGCAATCGCGTCGGCAGCGGTGGCCGTCGCGGTGATGCCGCAGACGGCTGAACCGCTGCCGCAGAGCAGTGCTGGCTTGGCCCCCGCTTCCTCAAGTGCGCTCCTCACGCGCCCGAGTTCGGGCGCGAGCGACAGCGCCGCCGGCCACAGGTCGTTACGGCACCACTCGGTCAGCCCCGTCGCATCGCCGGGCAGCGAATCCCCCGGATCGGGGTCGGGCGTCGGGAGCGTGTCGAACGCCCGGTAGACGACGGCCGTTGACAGCCCAATGCCCGGCGCGACGATGACGCATTCGAACGCCGGGGCAGACGCGGGCTCCAGAATCTCGCCGCGGCCAGTTGCCCACTGGGCGCCGCCGCGGATAAAGAAGGGCACATCAGAGCCCACGGCGGCGGCGGCGCGCTCCAAGCGGTCAGCCCCAAGATCAAGGCCCAGAAGGTGGTTGACAGCCCGCAGGGTGGCCGCGGCATCGCTCGATCCGCCGCCCAACCCGGCCCGTGATGGCAGCACCTTGTCAATGTGCACGGCGACGGGTGGCAGGGTCTCTCCCACCTCGGCCTCAAGCGCATCCAGCGCCATCCACGCGAGGTTGGCGGGGCCCTCGATCCCGTCGCACGTGACCGACCGCGCACCCGCGCAAGTCACAGTCACGGTATCCATCGGCCCATCGAGCGCAACCATGAGCGACCGAAGCGGGTGGTAGCCGTCAGCACGCACGGGACCGACGAGCAGGCGAAGATTGACTTTCCCACGCGCGTATTCCGTTGCGACGCCTGACCCCACCCGGGGTCTGTCCCCACCTGGGGTCTGTCCCCCCTGGGGTCTGTCCCCGGTCATTCGGTCCATCCGATTTCGTCCGCCAGTTCGGGGTATGCCGCCGGGGGGAGTGCCTCGGGGCGTACCGACGCGTTCAGATTCATCCGCACGAGGGCCGCGCGCACTGCGTCGCGATCCGCGCCCGCCTGACCCAGGGCGTTCACCAAGGTCTTGCGGCGTACCGCAAACGCTGCGCGCACGAGGGATCGCACGGCGGCAGTTGGTGCCGGGGCGGTGCGGCGAAGCGCCACGAGCGCCGAGTCCACTCTGGGTCTGGGTGAGAACACCTCGCGCCCCACCCTGCGGCGGCCCACCGACTGCGTGGCCAACTGAATGATCACGGAGGGGCCGCCATACATGCGCGAACCCGACGCGGCCAACCACCGATCGGCCACCTCCAACTGGGTCATAAGGGCCCACATGCCCACCTCGGGCAGGCGGGCGATGGTCTCCACCAGTACCGGCGTGGCCACGTGGTACGGCAGGTTGCTCACCACCCGGGTGGGTGCGGGGTCGAGCGCCTCGAGATCCATCTTCATGCAATCGCCCCAGATCACCCGCACGTCACCGATGCCCTCCATGGTCTCGGCGAGTGGGGCCTCCATGCGGCGGTCCATCTCCACGGCGTGCACCGTGCGGGCCGCACGGGCAAGCGCGGCGGTCAACGTGCCAAGGCCGGGACCAATCTCCAGCACCACGTCGTCGGGTCCCACCTCAGCCATGCGCACGGCGAGGTCCACCAGATTCTCGTCCAGCAGGAAGTGCTGACCAAGATCGGTGTTGGGCCGGATGCCATGACGCTCCAGCAGGCGCTGGGTACCCACACGTTCCGGCGTGGCGGTCACCAGCCGAATACCCGGTCGGCGTTGGCGGTGGTGGCACGATCCAGCGCATCAACCGTAACGCCGCGCAACTCGGCCACGCAGGCCAACGTGTGTGCCACAAAGGCCGGCTGGTTGCGCTTGCCGCGCATCGGCACCGGTGCGAGATACGGCGCGTCGGTCTCAACCAGCAACTGCCCCTCAGGGATACGGGGCACGGCGGCACGCAGCGAGGTGTTCTTCGGGAAGGTCACCGGGCCGGCGATGCTCATGGTCCACCCGCGATCGGCCGCCTCGTCCAGATACTCGGGAATCGAGAAGCAGTGCAGGATCACGTTCGACAGCCCGAGGGCGCGCAGAATCACCATGGTGTCAGCGGCGGCATCGCGAGTGTGGATGATGAGGGGCAGACCGGTGTCGGCAGCGATCTCGCCCTGCGCCCGAAAGGCCGGCGCCTGCTCTTCGGGCGTGCTGCGGTCGTGGAAGTAGTCCATGCCGCACTCGCCGATGCCCACGACCTTGTCGTGCTGCGCGAGGTCGCGAATCCAGTCCACGTCAGAGTCGTGCCACGACGCGGCATCAACCGGGTGCACTCCCACGGCGGCGTAGACCTCGGGGAACTGGTCGGCCAGAGCGACGGCCTGCTCGGACGACGCACGCCCACAGCCGATGGTGACCATGCGCTGAACCCCGACCGCGACCGCAGCCGCCACCAGCTCGGCGGGCGGATCGTCGCACGACGGCAGGTGGCAGTGCGAGTCGACTACGTCGGCACCTCGTCGGCCTCGATGCGCGGGAACAACGGGTCGCCGGGGGCCACGGTGGCCCGAGGGGTGCCGCCACTCCACGCCGTGTCGGCCATGGCAACGCGATCCGCCGGCTGGCCCAGGGCCACCAGCAACTTCTCACACGAGCCGGGAATGACCGGCCACAAAAGGATGGCGGCAATGCGAATACCCGCCATCAAACTGACGAGCGCCTGGTCCAGTTCGCTCGCCCGTGCCTCATCCTTGGCAAGCACCCAGGGCTCGCGCTCCTCCACGAGGCGATTGAGGCGACGCACCAGAATCCAGGCAGCCTCGATGGCGCCGGTCACGTCGTCCTTAGCGAAGGAGGCGTTTACCGCGGCCACGGCCGTGGCCGCGTCGGCCGCGATGTCGGCGTCGCCACCGGGGTCGGCGGGCACCACGCCATCGCGGTAGCGCTCGACCATCTTGGCCGAGCGCGAGAGCAGGTTGCCGAAGTCGTTGGCCAACTCACCCGTGTAGCGCGCGTGGAACCCCTCGTCGGTGAACGTGCCGTCCTGACCGAACTGGATCTCGCGGGCGAGGTAGAAGCGCAGGGCGTCCAGGCCATAGCGGTGGATGTACGGGAACGGGTCAACGATGTTGCCCGTGGTCTTCGACAGACGCTCGCCGCCCTTGAGGATGTACCCGTGCACGAACAGGCGGTCGGGCAGCGCCAGATTGGCGCTCATCAGCAGCGCCGGCCAGATGACCGCGTGGAACTTGAGAATGTCCTTCGCCATCAACTGCACCGTGGGCGGCCAGAAGCGATCGCGCAGATCCTCGCCCTCACGCGCGTAGGTGAGGGCCGTGTAGTAGTTGAACAGGGCGTCAATCCACACGTACACGGTGTGTGCGGGATCCCACGGCACCGTGACGCCCCACTCCACCTGGGCCCGGCTCATCGAGAGATCGTCGAGGCCCATCTCCACCATGCTGCGTGCCTCGTTCATGCGCGACTTGGGGCGCACGAACTCGGGCACGGCCGCGTAATGGTCCAACAGGCGGTCTTGGTAGGCAGAGAGGCGGAAGAACCAGTTCTCCTCCTCAATCCACTCCACGGGGCGCTGGTGGATGGGGCACGTCTGGTCGTCAGCCAGATCGCCCTCGGAGTAGAAGGCCTCGCACGAGGTGCAGTACCAGCCGCCGTACGACCCCCGGTAGATGTCACCGTTGTCGTGCAGCCGCTGGATCAACTCCTGCACCACGGCCTTGTGCTGCTCGTCGGTGGTGCGGATGAAGAAGTCGTTGCTGACCCCCAGCACACCCGCCATCTCGCGGAAGCGGGCCGACAACTCGTCGGCGTGCTCGCGGGGTGAGCGGCCCATCTCCTGGGCAGAGCGTGCGATTTTGGCGCCGTGCTCATCGGTGCCGGTGAGGAAGAAGACGTCCTCGCCCAACTGCCGATGGTGGCGCGCAAGAATGTCGGCCATGATTGATGTGTACGCGTGCCCCACGTGGGGGTTGGCGTTCACGTAATAGATCGGCGTGGTGATGAAGAAGGGATCAGACACGGAGGCAGCAGGATAGCGACGGGGGCGCCATCCCCCGCCCGGGTGCTCGCCACTTTGGGCGCCGTCGCCGCGCGACTCGATCGCGCCGGTATCCGCTGGCACCTCGCTGGCAGTACCGGGCGCCTGCTGCTGGGCGGCCCCGTGCGCCCCAGTGACGTGGACGTTGAGGTGGCCCAGAGCGATGCAACCGCAGCAGCAGCCGTGCTGGGGCTGCCCGCGCCCGTGGCTGTCCAGGGCGGTGGCTGGTCGTCGTCACGAACACAGGGCCAGGTAGCCGGCGTGCCCGTAGACCTCTCCGGCGGACTCACCGTGCGCGGGCCGGGGGGCGTGCTGCACGCGATGGACGCCGACGTGCTGGCGGTGCCGTTCGGTAGTGCAGTGGTGCAAGTGGCGCGACCCGGTGAATCCGTGGCGCGTGCGGTGGTGGCCGCTGACACCACCCGCGAGCAGCGCGCCCGCGACCAACTGCCCGCAGATGCCGGTGATGCCCTGCGCTACGCCAAGTCGCGCATCGCTACGGCAGCCAGCGCCGCGCGATAGGCGGCATTCCGGGGGGCGGCACCCAGCGCCGCCACCACGTCCGCCGCGCGGGCCGGGCTCATTCCGGCCTCAAGCATGGGCACGATCTCGCGGGCCAGAGCGTCCTCGTCGAATGCAGGTGGTGCCGCGGGTGGTGCGATGACCACAGCCACCTCGCCCTTCAGCGGCTCGGTCAGGCGGTCGGCCAATTCGGCAGCCGTCCCGCGTATGACCTGCTCGTGCATCTTGGTAAGTTCGCGGCACACCGCCACGCGGCGATCGGGGTCGTGATCGGCCAGCGCCCGCATGAGCGCAGCCACGCGCTTCGGCCCCTCGAACACCACCACCGGCGCGCCCCAAGAGTCGAGCCGGGCGATGAACGTGACCAACTCCCCCGCCTTGCGGGGTGCGAATCCGGCAAATGCATAGCCAGCGCCGGTGGCAAGACCCGATGCCACCAGCGCCATCTCCACCGCACCGGCGCCAGGAAGGACCGTCACGGGGATGGCCGCCGCAATGGCCGCGGCCACCACGCGGGATCCCGGGTCGCTGACTGCCGGCATGCCGGCGTCGCTCACCAGCACCACGTTGGCGCCCTCCTTCATGCGCCGCACCAGATCCACCGCACGCGACGCCTCGTTGTGCTCATGAGTGGGCACCATCGGCGCCTCGCTGCCCACGTGACGCAGCAACGTAGAGGTGCGGCGGGTGTCCTCGCATGCCACGACGTCGGCATCACGCAGCGCCGCCGCGGCCCGTGGCGACAGGTCATCGAGGTTGCCAATTGGCGTGGCCACCACCGTCAGAGACCCGCTCATGCGGCGTCGGCGGCCAGAATGCCGGCGCCCACCATTCCGGCATCCGGGCCGAGCTGCGCCAACACCAGCGGCGCCCGACGGGTGGGTGGCAGCGCCCGGGCCTGATATTCGTCACGTGCGGGCCCGAGCAGCAGTTCGCCCGCGTCGCTCACTCCGCCGCCGATGATGACGATGTCGGGGTCGAAGACATTGCACAGCGATGCGATACCGGCCCCCAGCCACCGACCGGCCGTGGCGACTACCTCGATGCCATCTGGGTCGCCCTGCTGCGCCAGGTCGAGCCCGGTGCGCGAGTCGAGCCCACCCGCGACGTGCAGGCGACCGAGCGGCGTGTCGGGGTGGGCCTGTGCAAACGTGCGGAAGTCACGCGTCAGTGCGGTTCCGCTGCACATGGTCTCCAGACACCCGTGCCCTGGGCAGCCACCCTGACACGGGGGGCCATCGGCCTTCACG
>Ga0105050_10000770_pt1 | contig 49319 bp, 56 predicted proteins | sample FRY01_FD_78088 | JGI IMG/M metagenome (GOLD analysis project Ga0105050, IMG submission 78088) | Freshwater microbial communities from Lake Fryxell liftoff mats and glacier meltwater in Antarctica - FRY-01 | ecosystem: Environmental > Aquatic > Freshwater > Ice > Glacier meltwater ...
TCCATGTAACGCCGATCCATAAGCGGTACCACCGGCAGAATCCCCGGCACCGCCGCACTGGCCGCACAGGCTTCGACCAGCGAACAATCGCCCGCGTGGAGCACACAGCGCTCTCCGCTGTCCACGTCCGTCACCACGATTTCAACTCCTGCTGGCCAAACTCGACCTGCCCCACCCCCGAGCATCCCGACGACACCGATCCATTGTGCTGCCGGCATCGTCGGAGCGACCAAGGCCGCCCGACCAATCGCCTGCACCGTGGTGATCTCAGCATCGTTCATGTCGAGCACCAACTGCAAAGCCTCCGGCGGCTGCACCCCACCACCGATCGCCGGTGCGAGTTGGAGCAGTTGCGCAACCTGCGAGCGATCCGTCGCATCGACCATCGTCGCCAGCGCAGCCCCCGCCGACGTGCCGATGATGCGATCCGCGTCCGCCAATGACCCACCGGCTTTTGATAACCCATCGAGCCAGCCAATTCCCCAGCCGAGCCCGACCAGACCACCACCACCGATCACAAGCGCCCGCGTCATCAGTGGACAGTCCCGCCGTACGGACCACGTCGACAGGTAGCCGCGGCACCCCAGGCAGCACCCGTTGCAACGGCGCTATCGAGCCCCTCACCGAGACCGAGCGCGTAGGTTAAGCCGGCGGCAAAACAATCACCGGCCCCATAGCTGTCAATCGCTTCACCTGGGAGTGGTGCCGCATGCCATAGTCCGGAATCGTCGGTCGACATCCAGCGGCCACCACGCGCACCATCCGTCATGACAATCGCCTTCGTGTGCGCGCCGAGGATCCGAAAGTCGATTTGTTCGCCCCGGTCTGTCAGTGACCCGACCACGACGTCGGCCTTGACACCGCTTGCAACCAACGCGCCCAATTGGCGCGCGGAACAGACCAACGCTCCTGCAGCACGCGCTGCAGCGATACCGCTGGGCTCACCACAGGTGGCATAGACGGCTGCGCAACCAGCTAGATCCTCCCAACCGAGCGCGTCATCACCACGCGGATACTCGTTTGGCTGAGACACGATTATCGTGCGATCACCCGCGTCATCAAGAATCGTTACGGCTCGTGCCTGGCGACCGAGGCGATCTGCAGCACGCACGTCGATCTGCTCAGCCGCCATCCGTTGACGCGTCGCCGCGCCCTCTGCATCGTCCGCGAGTGCTGTCATAAAGACAACATCTGCGCCTGCCCGCGCGAGCATGATGGCGGCGACACCGCCCCCGCCCGCGGGCTCCTCAAAGGGGTCGGTCAAGTGGAGAATTTCGCCTGCCCGTGGCGGTGTCGCGGCTCGACCAAACAGCACCCACTCAACATGACCCACCACGGCGATCCTGGGCCGGCTCTCAGCCATCTACAGAATCGCTAGACGTGGAGCCCGTGCTCGCGGACAGCAGCCGCGAGTGCGTTGACGTGGTCATCCCACTCGACACCGGGTGTCCAGTTCGGTACCTCGGCCCCCGCGCTGGTCAGTGTCTGCACGAGCTGGTGGATCAGTTTCTCTTCGAACAACTTGCTGGCCGCGACGATCGCTTCGTCGCGCGTCGCAGCAACCACGTGGATCGGATCAACGAGTCTATTTCCCGCGGGACGAACAGTGGCAAGCCATCCCGTTGGACGTTCGGGTTGAAGAAACACCTGAAAACCAAAGCGACGAGCCCGAGTCTTGAGGACATTGGCGGGATTGGCGATGTTCACAGGCGGAAACCCTACACCACGACGATCGCGGATCAGCCCGCGTCGTCGAGCGCGCGATTGAGATGCAGCGCTGCCGAGACGAGCGAAAGGTGCGTAAAGGCCTGTGGAAAGTTGCCGAGTGCTTCGCCGGATGCGCCAATCTCCTCGGAATAGAGCCCGAGATGGTTGGCGTAGGTCTGCATCTTCTCGAAGGCGAGCCGCGCCTCATCGAGGTTGCCGGAGCGCGCGAGTACCTCGACCCACCAGAACGAACAGATCGAGAACGTTCCCTCCTCCCCGCCGAGTCCATCGTCTGCTGCCAGCGTGGGGTTATAGCGATAGACCAGTGAGTCCGTCACGAGTTCTTTGCGGATCGCGTCGATCGTCGAAACCATCATTGGATCGGTAGCTGATACGAAATGCCCCATCACCATCATCAGCGTCGACGCATCGAGTACGTCACCATCGAGAACCTGCACGAAAGCCTGTCGTTTTTGCGAGAAGCCACGCTCCATGATCTGCTCGAAGATCTTGTCGCGCGTCTCACGCCAGAGAATGCGTGGACAGGGAAAACCTCGAGCCTCGGCGATGCGCAGCGCCCGATCGAAAGCGATCCAACTCATCAGGCGCGAGTAGGTGAAGTGCTGTCGGCCACCTCGTACCTCCCAGATGCCCTCGTCCTTGGAGTCCCAGTTCTGCCCGAGCCACTCGAGCAGCTCGACCACAACCTTCCAGAGTTCGTAATCGACCGGCTCGCCCGACTTGTGGTACAGGTAAATGGAGTTGATCAACTCGCCATAAATGTCGAGTTGCAACTGGGCCGCGGCACCATTGCCCACGCGGACTGGCTTGGACTGGCGATAGCCCTCGAGGTGCGTCAATTCGAACTCGTCGAGTTGGTGCCGGCCGTCGATGCCGTACATGATCTGTAGCGGCCCAGCATTCGACGAGTGTTGCTCAAGCGCGCGTGCCTTGAGGAACTGCATGAAGCCCTCGGCCTCGTCGACAAAACCAAGCTTGAGGAAGGCGTAGAGGGTAAAGGAAGCATCGCGAATCCATGTGTAGCGATAGTCCCAGTTACGACTACCCCCAATCGTTTCGGGCAACGCCATCGTCGGGGCTGCCACGATTGCGCCCGTTGGGCGATAGCACAGCAACTTGAGGATCAGTGCGGAGCGGCGAACAGTCTCGCGCCAGCGGCCGCGATACGTGCACTGGTTGAGCCAGCCGCGCCAAAAGGCAATCGTCTCGGTAAACAGTTGCCGACAGACCTCTGCGGGAAAGGGCCGCGCCGAGTGGCCGCCTTCCGGCACGCGCTCGAGTACGAACGTCAGGCTCTCGCCCGCTTCGAGCGTAAAGAAGGCGTGCACATCAACACCATCGAGCGTCAGTGGCACCGGCGAGTCGAGCGCCATCGTCAGCTCGTCTGTCTCGAAGACGACGCCGTGCGAGTCGCAGTGTGCCTCATGCGCGGTGCGGCCATAGTTGAAGCGCGGCGAGCAGTCCAGCTGGAAGTGCATGTGCCCACGCACACAGTGGACGGTGCGAACGATGCGGTGCCGATCTTCCTCAACCGTGCCGACGGGCATAAAATCGACTAGCTCGCCCACGCCCGTGGCGGCGAGGAAGCGTGTAATCAGGATGTTCGTGTCGGGCAGGTAGAGCTGCCTGGTGCGAATGTCGGGATCGTTTGGTCCGATCCGAAACATACCACCCTTTTCGTGGTCGAGAATGGCTCCGAACAGACTGGGCGAGTCGAAGCGCGGACAGCAGTACCAGTCAATCGCGCCCTGCTCCGTGATCAGTGCAACCGAATGCAGATCACCAATAATCCCATGGTCTTCAATTGCCGCGTATGCCACACCAGTCCTCCCGTTGCTGGGGGATTCTAGCCGGAATGCGTGGAGAGATTCAGATCCGCCACGAGACGGTCTTTCGGCTTGAGACCCACGGAGCGCTCGACCACTGCGCCGTCCTTGAATAGCGCCACCATCGGGATCGAAAGCACGTTGAACTGTCCAGCCAAACCTGGCTCAGCATCGACGTCAAGCTTGGCGATCTTGATCTTGCCTGCGTACTCGCCAGCAAGCTCGTCGATGATCGGGGAGAGCGCCTTGCACGGTCCGCACCACTCGGCCCAGAAATCGACCAAAACGGGAATGTCGGATTCGACGACCTCGCCTTGGAAGTTAGCGCTATTGATTTCGATGGCGTCGGACATGTGGTGCTCCTTGACTCTGCAAAGTAGATACGTACGAGTATGCCGGGCGCGTCGCCCGCCTACTGCTGTAGACGAGCGACGCGCCGCTGGCATTCCCGCCTGTTACGAGCTGACGCCGTAGACGACGCTGTCAACGATGAACTTGCCCTTGCTGTTGACGGTCAGGATCGCGATTGGCACATTCGGACGATTACCCGTCTTCGGGTCGATCGTGATCGGCCCCGTTGCTCCGAGCAGTCCATCCGTCTTGAGGATTGCCTGCGTCGTTGCCTCCACGTCAATCGCGTTGCCCGTAGTGATTGCTGCGGCGAGTGCGTAGACCGAGTCGTACGTAAATGTTCCCCACGTGCCTGGCGCCTTACCAAACAGCTTGGTGAAGTTCTTGACGTAGGCGCCCGCCCTCGGGTTACCAAACTGCTGCGGCATCGGCACACCACTAAACGTGCAACGCGCGCTCGCGGCAATGCCAGCATCGGTGACAAAGCCGGGATCCTGGTTTGCGAGCCCCATGAAGCAGCGGCTCGGGTTGCCCTTCGCGGCCTCGGCCCGCAGCGCCTTGGCAATCAAGGCGCCCTGTGGGAAGTACGTGCTGACGTAGACAGTGTCGGGATTGTTGGTGAGTGCCTGCGCGACAACAGCCGAGAAATCCGTCGCTGTGGGATCAATCTTGATCTTGGTAACGAGCACACCCTGCTTGTTGAGCGCGCCGAACATGCGATCCGCCATGCCCTTGGTGTACGAGCTGGGGTCCCAAAGGATCGAGACTTTTCCGGCGTTGTTCTGCTTCATCCAATCGATTTCGACGGGCGAGATCTGCGAGTTCTTGGGCTGCACGGTGACGCCCATGCCCGTCGTGTCATCGCTGGAGGTCAACTGAACGGGTAGCACTCCACCGCTCAGATAGATCGGCAGATTCTTGATTCCGACAGACGAATTGTAGGGCCCAATCACGGCGTACGGGTGCTTCGCTACGAGCTGCTTGGCGACCGTCACACCCGTCGCTGCATCGGCTTTGTCGTTGCCGGCAATCAGCCGCAACTGCATGCCAAGGACGCCACCCGCTTGGTTGATCTCGCGCACTGCGAGTTTCGTACCGCGCAGCATGTCGTAGCCATTACTGGCTTGGCTGCCGGTCAGCGGCCCCTCGAATGCGATCAGGATCGTGCCCGCGCTGGTGATTGCTTCGGCGCGCGGAACTCCTGTTGTGGTGCGCGCCGCAGCAATCGGAACGGCGACCAGCACGATGGCGAGAGCAACAAGCATGGTCGAAAATCGGTACTTCATGTCTGAGAACACTCCTTGGGATTGCGCGTCCGACGCGATCACGAACGATTGGATGGGCTACGCGCTGAAACGAACGTACACAACGATACTATCTCTAGCCACACCGTGCGGGGTGAGTCCTACCTTCCCCGGTCGCGCCAACCTAGCGTGCTGGACGTCCGAATCCTCCAATTGCACTATTGCTACGCCATTGCGCATACACCTTGCTGCGCACAGCGTCGCCCGCATTGCCCTCGACCGTCTCAATGCTCGTGCCAACAACGCGCGTCACGATGCCGATGTGACCGTGCCGAAACCAGATCACATCGCCCGGCTCGGGATCGGCCACGAGCCGCTCACGATACGCACCGCGCGCAGCAAACCAGGCGCGCACGTCGAGTGTCCAGGCGATCCGCCAACCACCCGAGGCGCCACCGCTAAATGGATAGCCTGCAGCGCGCAGCACCCACGAGACGAAATCTGCGCACCAGGGTTCGGCGTTGCCATCAGTAAAGACCGCGATTTCGGGGCCAAAGTTCGAACCGGGTGGTATCTCGACGATCTGCAGCGCGGCAAGACGCGAGGCGATCGCAACGATCGAACCACCATCGATCGGTGGCAGTGGGTCTGCGCGTAGGCGCGGATAGCTCGGTTCCAGCAGCAGATGCACAGGCTCGATCGGCGACGGTGTCGCGATCGTTGCGATCAGTGGCGCGATGCCATTGAGAGCACTACTGATACCGGTGGAGAAGTGCATACCACCCAAACCAACGAGAGCGCAGATCGCGACGAGTGCGATCCACTCCACTGTTGCCTGCCCCTGTCGCATGGGAATGCTCACAACAAGACGGGACCAATCAGGGTACGCAGCACCAGAAACTGTCCGCCGATCACGATCAGGAGCGCCGCGGGTGCGAGCAGGCCACCGACCACGAGCAGCATCTTTGGTGCCGCGGCCGCAGCCCGTTCGCGAGCCGCGGCACGTGCTTGGAGACGCGCATCAGCAGCCAGTAATCGGACTGAGCCAGCGATCGGCACGCCGAGTTCGTCGCTTTGCTGTAACAGCGACCCGAGTGGGCGTAGCGCCGGATGTAGTTCGCGCAGACGTATTCCGAGGCCCCTGCCTGACTCGTCTGCAACGGCCATAGCGAGCAGCGTGTTGAGTGGCGGGGCGGCATATGCAGCCACGCGCCGAAGTGCGAGTTCGGATGCTGCGCCGCCAGCAACGGCGGAGGCGAGTAGCTCGAGCGCATCGGGAAGCGCGGCCATAATCGCCTGGTGCTGACGTTGTTGCCGGGCCGCCTGATAGCGCCGTCCCAGCAGCAGACTGAGTGCTCCACCAACCGTGGCGCCTACGAGCACTGCCAGTACGCTGGCGGCGATCAACCAGGCGCACAGGCCGACGATCGCCATCAACAGCACATGCCGCAGCAACATTGCTCGGCTGATGCCTCCTGCTGTCACAGCCCGACTCCGTGCGCAATGCGACGCAGCAGCAGTAACGCGAGGCCGGTCAGTCCGGCGGCGACGCCAAGCAATGCGAGTCCAGCTGGTGTCGTGAAGAGGGCGACGAGGGCAGGTCGGGCGAAGAGGGCAAGAAAACCGATCGACACGATCGGTGCGAGAGGGATAACGCGCGCTGCGAGCCGTGCCTGTGCGGTGGCGGCAGCGGCCTCGAGACGCATACGTTCGCGATCGGCGAGGCCTTCGGCGATCGCGAAGAGCGAAGCGACGAGATCGCCACCGAGATCCTGGTGCAATTCGATCGCACCAACCAGGACGACGCCCCCCGGAATTGCGGCGATGGGTGCGAGTGCGCTCTGCGGGGCGTGCCCCGACTGCAGCGCAGCGGCACAGCTGCGCAACAGGTCCACAGCGGGACCATCGATCGCATCAGCACCCCGGTCGAGCGCGTCGGCAACAGGTAGGCCGGCGGCAACACCGCGCGCGATCGCCCTCGCTGCTTCTGGCAGCGCATCGGCCAACGCCCGTTCGGCACGGCTGCGCTGCCAGCGTGTGATCACGATTCGGGGTTGGATAGACGCCAGCGTTCCCCATCGCGCTCCACACAATCGATCGAGGCGACACGACGCGTGCCATCGGCTGTGCGGACGAGGTGGATGACGGCGTGGACGGCCGAGGCGATCTGCTCGCGAATCGCAGCATGAGGAATGTCGACACCGCCCATCAATGCCATCGTCTCCAGGCGACGTAGCGCATCGCCCGGCCCATTGGCATGGATGGTGGCCAACGAGCCGTCGTGGCCCGTGTTCATGGCCAGCACAAGGTCGAGCGCCTCGCCGCCGCGGATCTCACCCACCACAAGCCGGTCGGGGCGCATCCGCAAGGCATTGCGGATCAGTTGCCGTACGTCGATCGCGCCACGCCCCTCGACGTTTGCCGGTCGCGCCTCCAACCGTGCAACGTTGGTCGTCTGCATCACCAGTTCGGCTGCGTCCTCGACCGAAACGAGGCGTTCATAGCTGGGCATCAGTCCAGTGATGGCTCCAAGCAGTGTCGTCTTGCCCGTCGCCGTGCCGCCACTAATCAACACGTTCCGGCGATCGTCAACAAACCCACGAATGCGGAGCGCATCGTCGCTCGAGATTGCACCACGAGCAATCAGATCGTCGAATCGCAAGGGTGATGCGCCAAAGCGGCGGATCGTAATCAGTGCACCATCGACGGCGATTGGTGGCAGGACGACGTTGACACGCGACCCGTCTGGTAGACGCGCGTCCACCATTGGTGTCGCGTCGTCGATGCGTCGACCACAAGCTGCAACAAGCCGCACGGCAGTTTGCCGCAACTCGAGTGCATCGCGAAAGCGCGTGTCGACGCGGCGCATTCGACCGTCCACTTCGACCCAGACGTCGTACGGCCCATTGACGACGACCTCACCAATCGTCGGGTCTAAAAGGAGACCGGCAAGTGGCCCGGCGAGCGATGCGAGCGATGCCATTAGTGCTCTCGCGGACCGAGCGTCGCAAGTCGTCCCTCGATCCGCAGAACCAGCTCGTCGCCGCGCAGCACGTCGATGCTGCGGGTGCTGTGCCGCACACGACCGAGCAGGCGTTCGAACAGTGCCGGTGCTGTCGGACAGTCGACCAGGCGCAGATCGTCGACACCCAAGCGCTGCAGACGCTGTCGCATCTGGGCCATCGCCTCGGGCCGAGTGGCGTGCCCGACAACGACGACGACATCGGCGCTGAGCACTGGCTCACAGGCGGGGCCGAGTGGGCGCCCCGCGTCGATCACGACAAGGTCGGCGTGCCGTCGTGCCTCGCGGGCGATATCACCGACGGCACCGTCGCGGATCAGCCAGGCAAGATCGGGGCGTGGGCAGACGATCAGCGCCCAGCCAAAGGCAGTACGGCGCGCCAATTGTGCGAACGGATCGATAGTGCCATCGCGGATTCCTGCTATGCCAGCGTCACCAACGCGCTCTGACAACCCGAGCCGAAAGATCGTGTCGCTCCCACACAGATCGGCGTCGATCAGACAGACACCACGATCTGCATCGTGGGCAACCGCTAGCGCTGCGGTCGTCGTTCCCGCTCCGCCATGGGCACCGACAAGTGCCACGACTCGCCCCATGGCACGCCGATGTTCGCGCGGTTGGAGGTGCGCAGCTGGTTGCCCGTCGATTGCCGCACGCACCATCAGTGATCGACTCCAACGCTGCTTGGGAGAGAAATCACGGCACTCGTACCCCCCGCGTCCGAGCGGTCAAAGCGGACTGCACCACCGATCGCTGCAACAGCACGGTCGACGCTGGCCAGACCGAGACCCGCCCGACCCCGTGCCGTTGAGCCCTGCACGAACGGCCGACAGGCCTGCTGCGGATCAAAGCCGGGCCCATCGTCCTCAACCACCAATTCGACCCCACCGATGGCGTTGGTGCGGGCCACCAGTCGCACCGGGCTCCCCGCGGGGGCATGACGTACCGCGTTCTCGGCCAGGTTGCCGAGCGATCGAGCAAGCTGCGCGTCGTCGCAGACCAGATCGTGGAGCTCGGCGTCCACGGAGACGACGACTGCCCGTTGGTCGCACAAGCGGTCCGCGACATCGCGCAGCAGGCGCCCAAGTGGCACGCTCGGTAGCCCCTCAACAGGAGCGAGCGCCGCCTCGCACGAGAGGCCAAGCATGTCGTCGGCGATGCGGGCAACGCGGGCACACTCGCGGTCGATCACTGCGTGCGCGCGCGCTCGTTCTGCCACGTCCGAGCCGCGTGCCAACCGCTCTGCCGCGAGTTGAATCCCCTGTAACGGGCTGCGCAAATCGTGGGCGACGATCCCCACTGTCGTTGCCTGTTCCAGCGATGCTGATTCGAGCGCGCAGCGCAGTCGAGCCACAGAATCCAAGAGGCCGGCGATGGCCCGCGAGTGGGCTGTGGTCGCGACGTCGGAGTAGTCCCCGCCGGCAAGTTGCTGCACAGCAGTCCGCGCGCCTGCCAGCTCGCGTGCCCGCACGAGTCCTGCCCACAAGACCCAGCCCGCGCCCGCCATCAGCGTCGTGCCAGCGACCAGCAGCAAGCCAAGCCAGAGGCGCTCAAACAATGCGCGGTTGTCGTGCAGCGCTACCCGAGCAAAGCGACCATCACCGACCGGAGCGACACCCACCGCACGATCGAGCGCTGGACGTCCCGTGCTCACCTCCACACCGGCTGGTACGGCCAGGCCCGCGCGAATCAGACGAGCTGCGACCTGTGCCTCGCGCGCCCCAGTCGCCGCCGCCTGACCATCGACAAACGCCCGTGTCGGTTCGATCACGAGCGTGTTAAGTGCCACTGCCAGCGTCGCGACAGTGGCCACCACCGCAACGCTCACCCGGAACCACTGGCGGCTCATTGCAGGACTGTTCTGAGCGAGTAGCCGACGCTCCAATTGTTTATCACCCATGGACCGTCCGATCGCTCGGTGAGTCGGCGACGCAACCGCGAGGCGTGCGAGTCGAGCGTGCGCGTACCCCCATTGCGATACCCCCAGATGCGCTCCATCAGGTCTTCCTTCATTTGGACCTTGTGCGGGTCGCGGGCGAGGGCGACGAGGAGTTCGTACTCCTTGCCTGGTAGCCGCAGCAGTGCGCCATCGATTGTGACCGCACGCGCAGCCAGGTTGATTTGTAGGGGCCCTGCTGCAATCACCGCTGCGACGCGCCCGTGTAAGCGCGTGTCGAGCGAGGCCGTACGAAGCAGTAACTCAGGATAGCTAAACGGCTTCACAATGTAGTCATCGACGCCGCGCTCAAAAGCCCGGATTCGATCCCGCTCAGCCGCGCGACCACTGACGGCGATCAGACCAATATCCGTCGCCCCCGCCTCGCCGGCACGTACCATCCGGACGATCTCGAGACCCGATCCGTCCGGGAGTGTGACGTCGATCAAGGCGATGTCGGCCCGCATGCGCCGTAGGGCTGCCACAGCTTCTGCTGCTGTTTCGACAACGGTCACCTCGTGCCCGTCATCCCGCAGGTTCTCGGAGAGAAACACCGCCGCCTCTTGATCATCCTCAACCACGAGCAGGCTTGCACACATGCTCTCAACTCCTTCCGCTTGGATTCGCTGGCGGGTGTCTTGTCGAACGCCCCGCGAGCGGTGCCTCAAGACGAGGCTTTAACTGCACACTAGGCACGGTTTCTGGCCCGCCACAAGGCATTTTTTGATGGTTGTGAGACGGCTTGCCATTTTCGCGCTAGCCCTGTGGAGATTCGCTGCACGACCGTCCCCCGCGTTCTCGGCGCAGCGTGCTCGACGAGCGCAAGACGCCGTCCTGGCGCGATTGCCAGCGCGGCCGCACGACCGGCACGCAGCTCGAGTTGGAGGGCGCCGCGACGGCACCAGCGCAGCCGACCGGGTGGGACGGCTGCGGCAACACTAACTACTTCGAGTTGGTGGTCGAGGAATACGATGTCGATTGCACAACGCATGCCGAACGTGTGGATGCAACGCAATGGGTCGTGCAACAGCATCCCCTCGTCCAGACCGATCGAGCGGCGTCCGCTCAACCCACGGACGGAGCGCCAGGTCAGTGCAGAGGCATCCTCGACGTGGAGGAGGAGCGTCGTGCCGTTCGTGGCATCGCGAATTTCGACCATGCCTGTACCGTTGCGCGCCCTCAGGTTCCTGTGTTACTCAGACAACGCATGGTTTCGGCGGCAGGTCGTACTGGGTGGCACACAGCCGTCACGCACTCGGACCGCCCAACAACGGTTCGCTACGCTCCTTTCGTGGAAAGCGAAGACTTTTACTCTGGCGATGACGTCGTGATGCGTTTTCTCGATCACCGGTATTGCTTTGCTCGCGCAGACTTCGAACAACGCGTTGTCCGTGCCGCTATCGAACTGCAGCTCGTCGACCGCCCCATCAATCGGGCGACGCGCTCCGATCTCGTGTTGGCCGCGATCACGGGCGCTGTCGAGCACCCCCGCTCACGCGTTGGCGAACGCATTGTTGACCTGCTCGAGCGGGCGGGAGAGAATCCAATCTACTGGCTTCGCAAACTCGTCTTTCGCTCGGCCTGGCTCGACCACCGCATCAAGCATGGCCTGATTGAAGTGCAATTCGACGATCTCACCGGTCGTTTCCACCTCGAACCGGGGCGCTTCCCATTGCCCGGCACGGGGCACCCGTCGTTCGCTGCGCGTACTGTTCCCGAAGATCACGCATGAGCGAACCCACCCCGAATCACGAGCAGGACCTGACCGCCGAGATCGATCAGGTCAAGGAGATCGCCGCCGATCTGCGCGCGGTCCTCCCCACACGCATCGAAGCTGCTGTCGCCCGCGCTCTTGATGCCCATCAGGGTGGAGCAGTCGACCACCGCGTCGCCGAGTTGCACGCACTCGCCATCGATACGGCTCAGCGCACGCGTGCGCTCGCAGCCGATGTGCGCGCCGAGCGCGTCGGTCGTGTCGAGGACCTCGAGGTTGTCGTGGACATCCTCGTCGAGGGCCTTGGTGCGGTGCGTGGCGATGTCGCCAAGCTCGAGGCTCGCTCGGTGCGCATCGAAAAAGAACTCGAACGTATTACGTGGGCGATCGATCGGGTCGGCTCGCAACTCGAGCGCATCGCCGATGACGCACCGCCAAACTGATCCGCCTCGATTTCGTGGTGGGGTCAGGCTCAATCTCGTGGTGGGGGGCGGACGCCACATCCGCGGACCACGTGAGGTCCGCCCCAAAGGCACCACCAATGCAACCGTGGTGGCGTCCCTGGGGGCGGACCTCACGTGGTCCGCGGATGTGGCGTCCGCCCCCCACCACGAGATTGAGCCTGACCCCAACACGACAATCTGCGCACCCTGAGACAGTGCGCGCGAAAGCGACTGCTCGACCTGTGTAGATGGTCAGGATCTAACACAGATTTGCGCGTTCGTGGACGTACTCTGTGCCCATCTCAACGGTGATCCTCCTGGCATGCAGAACCATCGCGGTCAGAGCACCGTCGAGTACATTGCCCTCCTCGCCATCGCCGTGGCACTGTTCGCAACGGGCACGCTGCTCGTCCGAACAGGCCTAGTCGCAGGCCTGGTCGCCGCGCTACAGGAGACGCGTGGTGGAGCAGTTGACGGTGCTGCCTCACCGGCCGCAATCGCCTTTGTCGACCAGGCCCTCGCTCCCAATAGTGCAACCGCCACCCCACTGTTACAGGATGCGATCGGGCGGCTCGGAGCAGAGGTCGGCCCGTCGACGGCGCGGGCGATCGCCCTCGATCACGCGCTGCGACGCTACCTACCGATCGCAACCGCAATCCGCCTGAAACCCCTCGCAGACCCATCCTATGCACTCGCCCGACCGGCCTACGACGGCAATGGTGCCAGCACAATCCAATCGGCATGGTCGATCGAGACGCCGCGCTCCCCACCAGCAATTCGTCTCGTCTCGCTCGCCGACGAACACCGCTGGAGCGCGGCCCAACAACCATCGAACGCCGAACGCGCAGTCGGACTTGGCACTACCGGCCTCGCCACTCTCGCGAGTGCCATCGCACCGCCACTCGCCGTAGCGATGGTTGTGCTCGATGTTGTCGGCGCAGCAGCAGCGACACCGCAGCGAGGAACGTCAGCGGGGAGTCGCGAGGGCGACATTATTGTGTGCCGCTTCGTGTGGCGCACGAATCGCGCCACTGCGCCATGGATCGATCAGCACCCAGTCGAAGCAGTGCACCTCCAGCTCGGCGAGCGGCTACCGACCGTGGTGCTGACAGTCCATCGTGCTGGACAGTTACTGCAGCAAAGCGTGGTGCGAAGCGATGCGACCACGTGCTGAGCCGCGGCGTGCGCAGGCTACCGTCGAGTGGCTTGCGCTCGTCCTCGTGACGGCCGTCGCCGTCGGAGGCATCGTCGTTGCGCTACGTACCGGCGATGCTGTCGGCGCTATCGCCAGCGCCATCGACCATCGACCGGCACATAGTCCTGAGGCAGAGGCCGCAGTGACGACCGCAGTTTCTGGGACGACTGGCGCGATCTCGCTGCGCGGCGCAGAGGCCTGGCTGGCCGAGACGATTGGGCCTGAGGCTGCCGGAATCGAGGTTGACCGAGCAATCGTCGCGCACGTTACCGCACACCATCAGAACTGGCTCGCGGATCGCGTGCTCGAACGAGCCCCCAGTCGAGGAGCGAATCGTCACGTGATCGTCCACGGTGTCGGCGCGGTTACCGTGCATCGCGTCACCCCCGCCGCAGAGCGCGCGTACAGCGAGCAACAGCCCAGCTGGCGCGACCGTGCCGAAGCGGGTGGTGTGGCACTGGCGTGGAACGGCGCCAGCCGCGTGGCACAGGCACTTGCGCGCCCGCTCGGCTGGCTGGTCAGTGCCCTACGTATCGCAACCAAGCTCGCTACGAGCCGAGCGGCACAACCGGCTGGGACGCGCGCCGATGACATTGTGCTCTGCCGCCCCGTCGTGTTGACGCTCGCAACCGGCACGCATGTCGCCAAGCGACCGATCACCCACGCCTGGCGCGTCGGCGTGCTACGTCACGACGCCATCATCCTCGACCTGATCGCCGACGACGCCAGCGCGTGCACCAGCCCGCCGGCGGAATAACGAACCGGCGGGCTGGTGCAAATTAGGCCTGCGTGATCGAGGAGATGGCCTGCAGCATCGACTTCGAAATCTGCCCACCAATCCCAGCCCCACCACCCTTGACCTGCACCGATACGGCCAACAGCAGTGCACCAATGGCCAGGACGAGACCGAGGTACTCGACCGTGCCCTGACCACGACGATCCGTCATCTGTCGAACAAACTCGACTACACCACTCCACGCTGTTCTCATCTTGCACCTCGCAGGATTGGCACGACCACCGGTCGCGCAATCGCCAGACTGCACTGACTCAGCAAACGCCACGCGCGCACGCTGGTACGAGCACGCATCAGAGACGCGAAGCCGCAGCGCGCCGCCTCACACCTGCGTAACGGCAGCGCCGTCAGTGCGCGCGCGAACGCACGGAAGCTCTACAACGAAACGCGCACCACCATGTGGCGAATCGCCGACCACGACACTCCCGCCCATCACGACTGCGAGCTCGCGCGCGATTGCCAAGCCGAGCCCCGTGCCCGCACCATCTTCGGTATAGAAGGCGCGAAAGATCGACACGCGCTTGTCCAGTGGGATACCCGGACCCGAATCGTCGACCGTAATCCAAACACGCCCCGCCTCGGCGAGCGCCGAGACCGTAATGCTGCCCGCATCGGGCGTCCACCGGATTGCGTTCCGAACAAGGTTCGACACGATCTGCAGGATTCGATCACCATCGCCGATAATCACGGGCAGCGCGCCAGCCTGCAAGCTAATCACAATGTCGCGATCGCGCGCATCGCCACCCTGTCCCGTCACAACCTGGTCGAGCAACACGTTGAGATCCACCTCGTCAGCCTCCATACCAAAGCGCTTGGCCTGCAGGCGTGCGAGATCGAGCAGATCACCAACGAGCCGGTTGAGGCGCGCCGACTCTGCCGTGATCGCCGCGTAGGCGGTGCTGCGCGACGCGTCATCGTCGAAGATACCGTCAACGAGGGCATCGACTTGGTTGCGAATCGCCGTCAACGGTGTACGCAACTCGTGCGACACACGCATCAGGAACAAGCGCTCCGTATCGCGCGCCTCGGCGAGACGCACCGTCATGTCCTCGAAGGCGCGATTGACCATCCCAATCTCGTCTGCACGCGTCGTATTGAGTGGTACATCCTCGTCGCCCCGCGCCACGGCGCGCGCCGCCGCAGCCAACCGACGCAAGGGGCGCACAAGCCGCAACCCGAGCAGTAGCGCGAGGATAATCGCAACCGCAGTACCAATTGCAAAGGCCGGAATCAAAGCGCGACGAATGGCGCCAGCCGGCGATACGACCTCCGCTACCGGTCGCCCCAAAACCAGCAATGCAAATGGCGCTCCACCCGCCGGATCACCCGTCGTCGTCGCAAACATGCCCCGCCCAATAACCACGTCGTGTTGGAGTTCGCGCGGCAGGTTCGCCCGCGGAATCACCACCGGCAGCCCCTTGTTGATGCTGCCAATCAACTGCTTTGGGAGCGTGCCTCGAAGCAGCAAGGGCTCGAGGTCGAGAGCAGCCGGATCGATCAGACCTGGCAGTCTCGTAACCACGACAAACAAGTGCCCATCAACCGCTGCCTCAATATCGGCGCGCGCCAGAAGATCGTTCTTCCCGCCCAACACTACGCGACCGATCATGCGACCATAGACACGCGACAGACCCGTCACGATGCGCTCCAACTCGACCACCTGCTGCGCACGCTTTTCCTGCCGCTGACTCTCCGAAAACGAATTGACGGAACGCACAACGAGCACGCTCGTGACGAGCAAAGCGACAAGCACCGGGACGATGCCAATAATCAGAAGGCGCGCGCGCAGGCTACGCAGCAGAAGCATCGTCGCCAACCTTGTACCCGACACCCCAGACCGTGACGATCGGACAGGCATCGCCGAGCTTGCGTCGCAACTGCCGCACATGGACGTCGACCGTGCGCGTATCACCCGCGAAGCTATACCCCCACACGTTCTCGAGCAACTGATCGCGCGTCAACACGTGACCACGCTCCTCGAGCAGTGCCCACAAGAGATCGAACTCCTTCGGCGCGAGCTGGATAAGCTCGTCCGCGACGCGCACCTCGTGGCGACTACGATCAATCGAGACCGCACCATGCGTCAAAATGCCGCCAACCTGCCGCGCCGTAACCGGTGCACGCCGCAAGATCGCCTTCACCCGCGCGACAAGTTCGCGCACGTTGAACGGCTTCGTCAGATAATCATCGGCCCCCACTTCGAGGCCAACGATCTTGTCGATGTCATCGTCGCGCGCCGTCACCATAATGATCGGCACTTGCGAGAGGGCCCGAATACGTCTGCACACCTCGAGGCCATCGATATCAGGCAAATTGAGGTCGAGCACGACCAGATTTGGCGGCGTCTCTTCGAGCATCTGCAGGGCAGCAGTCCCCGTCAGGGCATGCGCGACATCAAATCCGGCTCGCTCGAGATACGTCTTGACAGGCGTTGCAATATTAATCTCGTCTTCAACGATCAGAATACGTTCAGCCATCTGCTACCCCTACGGCTTCAGGTCGACGACGACCGGGCCCGTCGTCGCAGTGTACGAGACCAACTCGGCCCCATCGGCGCTATACGAGCCGCTACCGCGCAAGAGAACGGTGCCACAGCCGCTGACGAAGACATCCTCGAGCAGACCGGCACCCCGCACCGCGATCACGAACGCACCAGGCTGCTGATGCATCAGTTTGACGGGTTGTCGAACGATCCACACCAATCCCCGCTTCGTACGCTTCAGGCGTACACACTTCTGCAACGGCTTGGCATCGACGCACCTTAATCCGGTCAACGACTTCGGACCCCAAATCTTGGCGGGTGGAGTAATCAGGCCAATGGTCAGCGAAGACTCGCCAATCTTGGACGCACGGAACACCAAATCACCCGTCGCCGAAGCCTCCACGAAGGACATCGCGCCCGCAGAAGGGACCAGCAGTAAGAAAAGACCACAGGCGAAGATGACGCGGCGCACAAACGCATTATGAGCCCCGCAAAGCCGCAACGTGTGAGCAATCCGTTAGGACGACGAATAGGTATGGAAGCCCTGCCCCGATTTACGACCGAGTCGCCCTTCCTCAAGCATCGACAAAAGCAGTGGGTGTGGAGCGAAATAGTCGTTGTCCAGCGCCTCGGCAATCGCCTCTGAAGCATGCACTTGAACGTCTATGCCGATCAGGTCGATCAGGGCCAGTGGCCCCATCGGCCAACCCGCACCAGCCTTCAGTGCACGGTCGATGTCGGCAGGATCCACTCCCGTCTCGGCATACGCCCGCACCGCGTCATTGAGCATCGGTACGAGGATGCGATTGACAAGGAAGCCCGGCGTGTCCGGGCACGGCACGGCCTCTTTCCCGAGTCCTTCTGCGAACTCGATCGCCGCGGCATAGACCTCGGGGTCGACATGTCGGGTGTGGACAACCTCGACCAGTGGCATGGCGGGCGCCGGATTAAAGAAGTGCAGTCCGACAACGTGGTCGGCGCGACCACTCTCCTCGGCGATGCCCGTGACGGAGAGCGCGGAGGTATTCGTGGCAAGCAGCGCAGTCGCCGGTGTGACCTCGACGAGTTCGCGAAAGAGTGTGTGTTTGATATCTGGGATCTCTGCGATCGCCTCAATCACAACCTCTGCCTCAGCAAAAGCCGCGACCGTTTCGACGATCGCGAGACGCGCCAGCGCGGCAACAACATCGTCGGCGGTCATCGCCCCCTTGTCGACGCGGCGCTGCAGGCCTTGCTGGATGCGAGCCAAGCCCTGCTCGCGTGCCACAGACGCGCCATCCATACCGATCACGGTATGCCCCGCCTCGAGGCAGACCTGCGCAATGCCCGCACCCATCGTGCCGAGGCCAACCACTCCAACAATCTGCGACACAGTGCCTCCTGAGCGTTGTGGAATAGAGGCATCGTGACGCAAGCGACCAGCCGACACCAGCACTTGATGCGCCGAATGTTCACCAAGGTGATACAGGGTCACGGCACCATGCACCGTACACTCCAAAGGCAATGGGAGGCTCTCGCGATCGCGCACGTCTTTCTGCACAAGGACCCGGCTCGACCGGTGACGTTGTCGTCACTGTTGTGGCGAGCGAGGTGCACGACGCCAAAGGCCGCGCGATCGTGCAGTCAGCAGGGACGAGTGGCGACCTCAAGAAGGCCGTCACCGAGTTGCGTAAGGAGCGTGCCGGGCTCGCCCGTCGCTATCAAGAGTTGCGTGGTGATCTTGGTGGCCTCCTGATTGAGATGGCGCGCCGCGACCAATTCAACTTTCATCTCCTGCGCCTCCGTGCCGCAGAGGCCGTGACGGTCGAGCAGCGCGCGAAAGAGATTGATGGCGCGCTGACGCTCGCCGCTGCCGGGGCGCGCCACGCGCTACCAGCCGGCATGGTTGCCATGACATCGAAGCAATGCAGCAAATGCTCGGCTGCAATTCCTGCCGACGCCAATTTCTGCGCCTACTGCGGAACACCAACGCAATGACCGATAGCTCTGACCAGCCGACGATCGATGGTCCACTCGTGGGCGAGCCCGCGTTCGAGCCACCGCGGCCGGCCACCGATGTTGCACGCTGCCCCGCATGTCTGTCGCCCATGCGATCCGACCAGCGCTATTGCCTCGAGTGTGGTGAGCGTCTCGCAGTCGACGAGATCCCGCCGCCGCCTGGTGGTGGTTCGGCGTTCTCCAATCGCAGCACCTCGGTGCTGGCCATTGCAGCAGTCGTGCTGATCGTCGTTGGAGTCGGCCTCGGCTGGGTGGCGCTGCGTGACTCGAACCGTGGCGACACGCCCGACGCGACGGTGACCGACACAGTCATCACGGACACGATCATCACCGACACGATCATCACGGACACGATCATCACGGACACGATCATCACCGACACGATCATCACCGACACCAGCGCGTCCGGTGCTACCTGGCCCGTTGGCGAGAGTGGCTACGCCGTTATCCTCGCCTCGAAAGACTCCGCAACGTTTACCGAATCCGACGCGCAAATCATCGCCGACGATGCGACGGCCGGCGGCGTCCAAATGGTCGGTGTGCTCGACTCCTCTCAATTCTCTACCCTTAACCCGGGCTACTGGGCCGTCTTCTCCGGTCCGTACACGACGCTCGATCAGGCCGTCTCTGCGGCCGCAACGATCCAGGGTCAGGGCTACCCCGACGCCTACGCGCGTCACGTGCAGCCGTAAAGCAGCCCGCTGTATTTGGCGTATTGAGAACGCCATCCCCGTCGACATTTGTAATATTTCGCACAATACCTTGTGCCGAGAACGTATCACCGCTATAGTGCGTCCTGCGCGCTTAGCAGGTCTGTCCTGCGGAGCGCACCGCTTCCCTTTCATTCGCACCCAGCGTGTCGTGCGACAACCCCGTACGTTCGGAGATAAAACCAGCATGTATCGCTTCAGCCGACAAATCTACGTCGAAATCAAGGACGCCGTCGACCCCTCCCCCGACACCGTGTCGGTCCTCGAGGCTCGTCGTCGCATTCTCGCCGCCTGCGAAAATACGATCGAGCGGCTTGCCCGCGACTCGCGCTACTTCCCGAAGCCGGCCCGCAGCCTCTTCCAAGAGGTTCGCTACTACTTCCCGATCACCGAGCAGGCGCGCGTCTACTACACGATCGAGCGACTGCTCGCCCTCGCCCAAGACTTTATTCGCGACGAGATCGAGCGCCACGGCGAAGGCGTCATCGCGCCCTGCCGCGCCACGACACGTAAAGGCAAGCCCTGCCAGCGTACGCCACTGCCGGGTCGCGAGTACTGCCCGTCGCACTCGCATCTAGAAGAGCGCGTGCTCAGCGCCTAAAGCTGCAATGCAGATTGTGTTCGAGCGAGAGGTTCGGAAGCCAAGAGGGTTCCGAGCCTCTCGTCGTTTAAGCCTCGCTATCGAGTGGCAATTGCAGCTGCTCGATGTCGACGAGTCTCGAAACACTGACCCCAAGCAACCGCACCGGTGGCGGTCGGTCGCGCAGCGCACGCTCGAGCGCAACCTCCGCCAAGCGTGCGATCTCCACCCCATCGCTCGTCGGTGCCGTCGCCGAGCGCGCACGCGAGAGAATGCGAAAGTCGGGGTAGCGGAGCTTGATCGTCACCGTCTGCGCGACGAGCCCCTCGGACGCTAGGCGCTGCGTCACGCCCGCCGCCATCCGCGCCGCGTGCTCCGAAAGAATCGAGTGATCACTGATGTCGTGATCAAACGTCTCCTCGTTACCAATCGTCACCGACGGACCGGACTCGGCCATGACGGGACGCAGATCAATACCCCGCGCACGCTCGCGCAACTCTTGCCCGACAACACCCGGCAGCAGCAGCCGCAAATCGGCGTCGTCAAGATCAGCGAGGTTTCCAATCGTCTTGAGACCCGCGATCTGCAACCGCGCCTCCGCCTTCGGCCCGATCCCCGGCAGCGCGCGCAACGGCCGCGGTGCCAAGAAGTCCTCCTCCTGCCCCGCAGGCACAACCACGAGACCGATCGGCTTATCAGCATCCGACGCAATCTTCGCGATCGTCTTGCCCGTGCCACAACCAAACGAGGCATCAAGTCCCGTCTCAACACGAATCTGGGTCTGCAAATCTGTCAAGAACGCGCGAGCCTCGCCCGACGTCGCCACAACCGCACTAAGGTCGAGGTAGCCCTCGTCGATGCCGACCTGTTCGACAACGGGCACCGCGGTCCGTACCAGTGACCAAACACCATCCGAGTGTCGGCGATAGCGCGAGTGATCCGGCTTCACAAAAACCGCGTCTGGACAGCGGCGTACAGCCTCCGCAGCACTCATCGCCGAACGAATGCCAAACGCCCGTGCCTCATACGACGCCGTCGCCACAACGCCACGCCCCTGCGGATCGCCACCCACCACCACAGGCAGCCCCTTCAATGCTGGGTTCTCCAACACTTCAACCGCGGCGAAGAAGGCATCAAGATCAAGATGGGCGACGACACGACTCATCACGACGAGGCTACCAACCACGATCACCGGCGATCCGTGTGCCCGTGCGCTATAGCAGCGTCGGTACTGCCACGCGCAGGCACGCGAATCTGCGTATGCTCTGCCCATGCAAATCGAGCACACCCATTCGACCAGCCTGAGCGAGGCCGCGTGAGCCACGACGCCGACAAGCTGATTCGCCAACTCTCGCTTGTCGCCTACATCATGGCCGAGAAGCGGCCGATCACGGCGCGCGACGCCAAGAATGCGGTCGAGGGCTACTACGACATGTCCGACGAGGCCTTCGCGCGACGATTCTACGCCGATCGCGCCGAACTGCTGGCCTTGGGCGTGCCGATCAAATCGAATCGCGACGAGTTTACCGGCGAAGAGCTCTACACGCTTACACGCGAGAATTACTTCTTACCACCCCTGCACCTCAGCGACCGAGAACTCGCAGCACTGCAGACCAGCCTCTTCCTACTCGACGGACAGTTCGCCTACGCCGCCCCGCTGCGGCTCGCGCTCCAGAACCTGGCGCTCGGACGCCCCGGCGTGCTCGATCGCTCGCCATCCGAAGGCGTCACACTCGACCTGCGTGGCGGTGGCCACTCCCCCGAGATCGCTGCACGCCTCGCAAAACTCGAAGGCGCCATCTCGAAGCAGAAGACAATCGTGTTCTCGTACTTCGCAATTAGTCGTGGCGAGGAACGCCTGCGCACCGTCGATCCGTACGGCCTCTACTACGCCGAATCTCACTGGTATCTGATCGGCCACGACCATGATCGCGACGACATCCGCAACTTTCGCGTCTCGCGCATTCGCGGTGACATGCGCTTCCACACCCGCAAGGAGCGCGATTTCCGTCGCCCCGCCGACTTCGATCCCGCCACGTATCGCGACCGCGCACCATGGGCACTCGACGCCGCGACCGGCGAGGCGACACTCTACGTCGCTCCCAGCGCGGCCTGGCTGATCGACCGACTCTTCAACAAGCATGGCGAGGTCACGACGCACGAGGATCGCTCTGCGACGTTTGAGACCGCATATAGCGACATCGACCGACTCGTCGAATGGATCCTCGGCCTCAGTGGCCAAGTCTTGCCACTCGGTCCGCGCGAAGTGGTCGATGCGGTGACCGAGGCACTCGAGCGTGTGCGCGATGCGCATTCGGGCGAGGCGCCAGTGATCCGGACACCCAAGAAGATTGTCAATGAGGTCGAGGCGCCCGCCGCCCGCCCCGCCAACCCCGTCGCCCCCGAACGCTTCGCCGTCTTGCAGGCCCTGCTCGCCGACCTGCTCGAGACGTGCGGCGCGGATCAGGTCGGCAGCATCCCGGCCGCCGTCCTCAAGAAGCGCTATCAGATCGACGATCAAGAAATGATCGAGCAGATCAACCTGCTCAACCTCGTCAACTTCGGGGGCGGCTGCTACGCGGTCTATGCCGAGCTTGATGAAGAGGGCATGGTCAACGTTCAGAAGGAGTTGTACGGCGAGGACTTCCGTCGCCCGGCTCGCCTCTCCCCCCTCGAGGCGAAGGCGATTCTGATGGCACTCGACCTCGTCGGACCCCAGATCGCAGCCGGCACCAATTCGACACTCGCAGCGGTGCGCGCCAAGATCGAAATCGCCTGCGGCGGCGGCGTACCCGGCGGCCAGCCGTCGACAACGGCGGATGTTGGTGCCCCCGAGGACGTGATCAGCCAGATCTCGTGGGCGATCGAGCACCATCGCCTCGTCAAGATCAACTATCTGACGCGCACGACGAATGCTGTTGAGGAGCGCACGATCGAGCCCTACCTCTTGCGCGGGGTCAACTCGGATTGGTACATCGAGGCGTACGACTTGACGGCCGACGGCGAGCGCACATTCCGGATTGACCGCATCGAGTCGGTCGAGCGTCTCAAGGGCACCTTTGTACCACGCGATGGCCTTACGAACCGTGCCGAGAACCGCAGCGTCGGCGGCACCAAGGGCGCCGTTAGCGTCTGGTTCTCCCCTGCGGTAGCGCTGCGCGAATCGGAAAAGCGCGCGGATGCTTCGCAGCTGACGGGCGGTGCGATCCTCGTGACGATTACATACGACTCCGAGCGTTGGCTCGAAGACGAAGTCACAAAGTATCGCGGCGAGGCCGTCCTGATCGAGCCGGCCGCCCTGCGCGCCCGCGTCGCCCGACATGCCACGCAGATCCTCAAGGACGTCAAGGGCGCCAAGCGCCTCGCGGCCAAGAGTCGTCAGTAGAGCCCTAACGCGCGGCGAGCAGCTGGCGTCAGGATTGGGTCTTCGGTGTCGACGAGTGGTAGCGCGAGCGGGCGGTACTGATCCGGCCCGTTGCCCAGCGCAATCAGCGCGTTGCGTTTGAGGTAGCGACCATCGAGGTCGGGGATGTAGAGGCGCGCGTAGTGACTGGCGAGTTCTTCTTCGGACGCCTCAAGCCACGCGTCGAGGCGGATCCAGCCTTCGGCAGAGGGTTCGCGTTCGCTGCGCCGCTCGGCTGGTCCGAGGTTGTAGGGGCAGACGTCTTGGCAGATGTCGCAGCCGTAGACCATGTCGTCGAAGCCGTCCATGATGTCGGCGGGTACGTCGCGTCGACTCTGTGTCCAGTACGAGACGCAGGCCTCGGCGTTGAGGACGTACTCCTCGTCAAGTGCGCCCGTCGGGCAGGCGTCGATGCAGAGCGTGCACGATCCGCAGCCTTGTCGGATGGGTTCGGGGTCCTGCTCAACCAGTTGCGCGTCGGTGATGAGCGTGCCGATTGAGATGAAGGAGCCGAGTCCGGGCGCGATCGCCATCGTATTTTTGCCACCAAACGTGAGCCCGGCGCGCCGCGCACCTTCGCGATCCACGTGATGGTTGGCGTCGACATGGACGACGGCGCGATAGCCGTCCGCTTTGAGCACGTCGCGGACGCGTCCGAGTGCTTCGCGTAGCGTCGTGTACGGATCACCCCAGGCGTAGCGCGGCAGTCTACCTACGGGCCCGTCGGGTCGTTCTGTTGCTGGTTCCCAGATCGGTAGGATCGCGGTGATCACCGTTGCGGCATTGCGCACTGCCTTCTCGGGGTGGCACGAGACTTCCGTCCGGGCCGCGGTAAACCGCATGTCCGCCCATAGTCCCCGCTCGACCCGATCTCGCAGCGCCGCCTCAACCTCGTCGTACGGCGCTGCGACCGACGCGCCGAGCACGATCCCGTCGTCGCGTACGAGGTCGGCGAGCGCTTGCAGGGTAGGCGGCATGCTGCACGCAAGCCTACCGATCTCAGACAGCGGACATGATGGGCCCGGGCCCATCATGTCCGCCCTCTGCGTCGCATTCCCGCGCGCCTTCGCCTGTCCCGCGCGCATCGTTGCAGCCGACCGATCGCAGATCGCGCGCGCCGCGCGTGCCAGTTGCCAAGTCTCCCGAACCGATCAGCGCGATTCGCGTACCATCTCGTCGCGCCGCAGCCTCCCACACGCCCGTTCGTCTGCCAGCTCTGCTCCGCGCGCCCACCACTCCACCAGGTAGCTCTGCTCCGCGCGACCACCAATCGGCCACCTTCGAGTTGGCCCGTGGCGCGTGCCCGTGCCAGCTGTACTCCGCGCGCCCACCACTCCACCAGGCAGCTCGCATGTTCGTGCCGACTTACACGACATCCGCTGCACCTGCGCACGCGATCGCCCGAGTCGCAGCGATCAAGCTTCGATCTACACCTTATTTCAGCGCAAATCGCGTGACACGCGCCGACCCCAACCACGCAGCTTGCTCAGCGCATGACAATAACCAACGCTAGCGGCGCACCAAACGCGTACGCAACGCGACCCGTCGCGCACCACGTGTGCAGCGGAACAGATGTAAAGGCCGGACATGATGGGCCCGGGCCCATCATGTCCGGCCCGCGGTCAATAGGCACAAACCACCCCGCGCCACTGGCAACACCAACCAGACCCTCAACACACGCTGCGACCCGCGGCACACCCCGCACGCTTCACACGCAGCGATCCGCGGCACACCCCGCACGCTTCACCCGCTGCAATCTGCCGACAACCCCCGCATGCTTCACACGCTGCGATCCGCGGGCACAACCCGTACGCTTCACGCGATGGCCGCTGCAGAGGACGAAGTCGAAATCTGGACGGATGGCGCGTGCTCGGGCAATCCGGGCCCAGGCGGCTGGTCCGCGATCCTGCTCTGGCGCGACCATCAGCGCGAGCTATCGGGTGCCGACGAGCACACCACCAACAATCGCATGGAACTGATGGGCGTACTCGAAGGACTGCGTAGCCTCAACCGCCCCACAAAAGTCGTCGTTGTCACCGATTCGGCCTACGTCGAAAAGGCATTCACCCAAGGCTGGCTCGAGAACTGGCAACGCAATGGTTGGAAGACCGCCGCCAGGAAGCCCGTCGAAAACCAGGACCTCTGGCAACAACTCCTCGACGCCGCCACCACCCACGACGTGCGATTCGAACGTGTCAAAGGCCACGCAGGCATCGAACTAAACGAGCGAGCCGACGAATTAGCCGTCGCCGCGCGCGACGCGCTGATGTCTACCTGAGCCATTTCTTTCGGATCTGGGGTATGCTCCCGCGGCTAACTCGATAGGGAGTTCTACGACTCGTGGCACAAGAAGCTCGACGCAAGCGGACGGCATTGCCTCTAAAGAAGCGCAAGCGTGTCCAAATCACGGATGATCAGATCCGCTACACCAACATCGAGGGTCTCAAACGATTCCTTTCGGATCGCGGCAAGATTCGCTCCCGCCGCATGACGGGCCTCTCGCGCCGTCAACAAGCGCTCGCAGCACGCGAAATCAAGCGCGCACGCGAGATGGGTCTCCTCCCCTTCGTCATGCCGAAACTCGAGCGCGCCCGTGGTGGCGGTCGTTCGGATCGTGGCCGCGAGGATCGTGACGAGCAGACAATGGCATCGGCCGAGGCAACGCAGACACAAGAGCGCCCGTACGCCGCCGCGCACGTTGAGGCCAAAGTGGCCGACACGTCCGAGGCCATCGACAGCGATGTTGTCGATGACGCCCTCACCGCCGAGACCGAGTAACTCCAAGCCGCTAAGCGTGCTGCGGCACCGTTGGCGCGCGCCTGCGCACAACCCGGCACCACTGGCGCGCGCCTACCCACACAACCCGGCGCCGATCAGTTAGCGCAAGTGACTAGAAGCCGAGTGCGAACTTGGCGTCTTCGCTCATCAGCTCGGGCGTCCACGGCGGAGCCCAGACCAACTCGGTCTTCACCTCGTTAACACCCGGAATTTCACGAATCGCTTGGTCGATGCCGGCCGCGATCTGCGGACCAGCAGGACAACCCATCGACGTCAACGAGTACGTCGCACTGACGTTCTTGTCCGCATCAACTTCGACCGTGTAGATCAACCCAACGTCGACGATACCCATCATCAGTTCCGGGTCCTCAACAAGATTGAGTGCCTCGAGTACTACTTCTTTAGTTAGTTCGCTCATAACAACATCCTTCGCATGAGCCCACAGCGTAGCCGACGGGCACGTTACGACCCAAGTCGGTCGGGCAACTGCCGATCCGGCCAGACGCTGAGGAACGCCGCGCGCTCGTCACCCGTTGAGATTGCTTGCTTGATGGCGCTGATCGCGGCACGGTCGGACTGCGCCATCGCCGCAGCGAGATCGACTGCCCAGTCGAGCTGCTCTGCGGCCGGCACGACTGCTTCGCAGAGGCCGAGTGTGAGTGCGTCTTCGGCATTGACACGAGCGCGCGTCGCCATCAGCATCAGCGTCTTCGCGCGTCCGACGAGCAACTCGAGCCGTGTCAAGCCGCCAAAGCCGGGGATCAATCCAAAACCGGTGTGGACGAAGCGCAGCTCGGCGGCCGGATCCATCACGCGCCAGTCGGCCGCCAGCGCCAGCTCAGCGCCGCCACCCACGGCGTGACCGGGCAAACACGCGACCACGGGGATGGGAAGATCCTCGATCAGTTCGCAGAGTTCGGTTCCCGTGTCGGTCAGCGTCTCCCCCGCGTCGGGCTCTTGCTCCCAGTCGCGCATCGCCGCGCCCGAACAGAAGACGCCATCCGCGCCCGTCAGCACAAGCAGGCGAATAGTCTCGTCCTCGGCCGACTCTTCGGCGTAGCGCGCGAGCAGGTTCGCCGTCTCTGGGCCGAGCGCGTTGCGGGTCGCCTGATCATCGATCGTGATGATCGCAAGTGCGCCACGCTTTTCGAATCGAACAGGCTCGGCCACGACGAGAAGCCTAGCGTTACGCGATGATCGTGACGGCCGCTTGCTGCGACTGCGTGGTGCCGTGAGTGGATGCGATACGAATCGTCACAGTGCCGGGGCTGGATACCACCCGAGTCACGCGGGCCCATTCGCGACTGTGGACTCACCCTCAGCATCGAGCGCACTAATCGCGGCCGCCGCACGCGCGCGATAGTCCGCTACGAGTTCGGCGTAATCGTCTTCACCAATGTGGTGTGTGGCAAGGTCGAGTTCGATCTCGTTGAGTGCGCTTAACGCGAGGTCGCGCTCCTCGCGCAGCGCGAGTCGGCGTCGCTGATTCGCGCTGAGTGGGTCGAGCCGGTCCTCGTCGCGTGCCGGACGAACGAGCGGCCAGGCGACGGCAAGGATCACCACAAGCGCAATCAGTCCGAGGATGATGGCGCTGAACATTACGACTCTCCCGGCAGTGATTCTTCGGTGTAGCGACGCCGAATGCGCCGCGCTTCGCGCTTGTCGGGCCACACACACAACAACAAGCCCGCAGCAAAGATAAAGCCCGCGATCCACAAGAGGCTGACGACAGGCTTGTAGAACGCCTTGATCTGTACGGCTCCATCGCCACGAATGCCGTCGAGGATAATCATCAGATCGCCGCCGGTCAGCGTTGTATTGAGCGCGACCTCATTCGAGGTCGTCTGCTCGCGAATGTACTCGCGCTTGGCGGGTCTGAGTGTGCCGATCGAGCTGCCATCGCTCGTCACCTCGATCACTGCGGCACGCTCCAGATAGTTTGGGCCACGTGTCTTCTCCACTCCCCTAAACGTCAGCGTGTTACTGCCGACCTGGAGCGACTGGCCTGGCTGGAGCAAGCCTGCAGCCTGGGTCTCGTACGCGCTCGAACCGATCGCGCCAATCACGAAAACGATCACGCCCAGATGCACGACGTATCCTCCGTAACGCCGCCGATTGCGATCGACGAGGTGGAAGAATGAGATCAGCCAGTTCTCGCCGGCAATGCGTCGACGCGCGGCCGTGCCGCGCACGAACTCGCTGATGATGGCAACGGTCGTAAAGGCGCAGACGCTGCCGGCTGCCACGCTGGGCCACGATGACGCCAGTCCGAAGGCACTCATCGCGACGCCAGTCGCGATGCCTAAGGTCAGGGGCCAGAGGAACGAGTTGCGCAACTGTTTGAGTGATGCACGCCGCCACGCAATCAGCGGCCCCACGCCCATCAGTAAGAGCAGTGGGATCCCAAAGACGATCACAAAGAACTCGTAGAACGGAGTCGAGACGGTTTGGCGCACAGATCCGATCGCTTCTGTCAGGAGCGGAAAGACGACGCCCCAAAAGACGGCGAAGGCGATGCCGACGAGTAGAAGATTGTTGAAGAGGAATGTCGCCTCACGACTGACGAGTGATTCGATCCGCTGATCTGCACGCAGGAGTGGCAGTCGCCAGATGGTCAATGCAAAGGCGCCACCGACGATTGCCACGAGTGCGACCACGAAGTACCAGCCGATGTTGCTCGCGACGAAGGCGTGGATCGACGACAAGATGCCGCTGCGAGTCAAGAATGTGCCGAAGATCACCAGGGCGAAAGCACCTGAGACGAGTGCGATGTTCCAGACCTTCAGCATGCCTTTGCGTTCTTGCACCATCACGCTGTGCAGGAAGGCAGTGGCTACGAGCCATGGCATCAACGCTGCGTTCTCGACTGGGTCCCACGCCCAGAAGCCGCCCCAACCAATCTCGGCGTAGGCCCACTTCGAGCCGAGCAGCATGCCGATGGCGAGAAAGCCCCACGCGGCCAGCGTCCAGCGGCGCGATGCCACGACCCAGCGCGCATCGACGCGGCCCGTCAGCAGTGCCGCCATCGCGAGTGCAAAGGGTATTGTGAGTCCGACGAAGCCGAGGTAGAGCGCGGGTGGATGGATCGCCATGTACGGGTTTTGCAGTGCCGTGTTGAGACCGCGCCCGTCGGCGGGAGCGATCTGTGTGACGAATGGGCTGGCGGGGACCACGAGCAGGAGCAAGAAGAACGCGCCGATCAGTGCGAGAACCATGATCAGCCAGGGCTGTAGTTCGCCGAGCACACGCTGTGTGCTGCGCAGTGCCAGCAGGCTAAAGACTGAGAGGATCGTGACCCAGAGGAGGAGCGACCCTGCCTGCGACCCCCACCAGGCTGTGAACAGGTAGACGAGCGGGAGCGAGCGCGACGTGTTGTCGGCGACGACGGTGAAGGAGAAGTCGTGTGTGAAGATCGCGTAGAGGAAGATCGCGTCGGCGACCATGACGAGTGCGAAAATGCCCCACAATGCGTGCCGCGCACTTGCAAGGAAGCGTCGGTCGTGGCCGGTTGCGGCATACACCGAGGCTCCAGCCGCGTAGAGCGCGAGCAGAAACGCAAGGATCAGAGAGCCTTGGCCGATCAGTGCCATCGCGCCTACTCCTCGCCGGTCAGGACGCGGTCGAAGATGTCGAAGCCTTGTCCGAATACTTCGACGGACACTTCGTTACGAGCGAGTCGGGTACGGCGGTAAATACGCCGTTTGTGAGTGTGCCGTCGATGACGACGTCGCGCCCGATCTTGTAGGCGTCCGGTACGGAGCCATGATAGATCACGGGCAGTGTTACCGACGAGTCGTAGTCGCGGATGGTAAAGCGCAGGCCACCCGGATCGGCTGCGTCTCCCGCCGACTGTGTCACTTTGCCTTCGAGCCGGACCTTCTTCCCGCTATACGCCGACGCCTGATCGATCATCAGGACGGGGATCGACGAGTCGGCAAACGCCATGTAGACGGCGAAGGTGCCGAGCAGTGAGGCCACTGCCAAAGCGATCACCAGGCGTACATGACGAAAGCCAAGCTTCGGCGTTTCGGGGGCGGTAGTGGGAGTCTCGCTCACGGCACTCAGTCTATCGTAGCCTGTCGTTTTTTAGCCGTGGTTCGGCGTGAGCCTTGTTGCTCGATTTCGTGGTGGGGGGGCGGATCCCACATCCGCGCGGATGTGGCGTCCGCCCCCCATCACGAAATCGTGTCTGCCCCCTTTGTTCAGTCATGACCCCATCACGAAATGCCCATCCATGACCATTGCTGCGACCAGCACCGACACGCAGCAACGAATCGCCTACGCAGCTTCGGGACGCGACGCATCGATGCGCTGCAACTCGTCGCGCATCTCTGCCCGATCGATGTACGACATCGCATCTGCGTAGCCCTGACTGTACGCAGTGCGTAAGTACCAGCCAAGCAATTCGGCATCCCATTGCTCGCATGGCACCTCGAAGAGTTCCGCCCACAGCCCCGCTAGTCGAAGGTCGAGCAGGCGCGCAAGATCCTCGTGTTGTTCCACCTGTAGCGCACGCTACTGCGCACCTCGGACGGCCCGGCGCTCGTTACACGTATCCTTGGCTTGTGGCCATCGCCTTCACCGTTGATGCTCCACGCTCGTACGAGGCGAACCCGGGGCTGATTTCTGTACAGTCACGCATACCCGTCGACACGCTCGAAGTGCGCGTCGACGGCAAGCGTTACCGCCTGATCCGCTTCGCTAGACCAACACGCCGCCCGGTCGTCGGACCACTCGGATTTCCCTCCCGTGATATCACGGTCACCGTGGCGGGGTTTCGTAACGGCAAGCTGATCGGCCGCCAGACCACGTCGAATGTGCTGGGCCTGCCAAAAGCGTCGATGACGCTACAACCGATCACCACGACGCCGAGAGTTGCACAGGCGCGCATGCAGCGCCTATCGCGCCCCTCCGGCACCGCCGCCGCTTGGACCGTCAATCTCGCCACGGGGCGTGGCGCATCGTATAACGCGGGCGCGCGCTTTACGGCTGCGAGTACGTTGAAGCTGCCAATCATGATCACGCTGCTGATCCAGACGCGTGGCGATATCGTCGGCTCCGCTGCCTGGGGGCCATTGCAATCCATGATTCGTAACTCATCGAACGATGCCGCGAATAGCGTCCTCGAACTGATTGGTGGCAGCGTCGAAACGGGCGGCGCAGAGGTCACTGGAGTAGCCCACCGACTCGGCGCGATCCACACTGACGCGGCCACTGGGTATCTGCCAGGCCAGGACCGCCGCGGACTCAATCCACCCGTCACCGTCAACGAGCAATCCGACGTCGTCTGCTGCAAAGTCACGACCGCGCACGACCTTGGTGTGATGATGCAGTCGATCGTCGAGGCGATGGCGGGGCGCGGTCGTGCATACCGGCTCGGTCTGACGCGTCGCGATGCTCGCGTCGCGATCTGGCTCCTCGCCCACGCGCGCCATCCCGGCTTTTTCGCTCCGTGGACGCCGTGGGTGACGGCACACAAGATCGGTGACGTTGATCGCGCGTGGCACGACGTAGCTGCGATTTTCAACCCCAAAGGCACGCTGATCACCGTTGTCTTGACGGATAATCCGAATGGCGCGAGCGAATCGGCAGCGGCCGATTATGGTGAGCGTGTGCTGCGGGTTGCAGAGACAGGCCTCGATGCGCCTCGCGTCCCGAACGCTCCACCCGCGTCCGTCCTGATGCCGCGGATACATTTCCTGCAATGAGTGCAGAGACATACGCTGGACTAACCTCGGCCGAGGTCGCTGAACGCCGTCGCGTAGCCGGCGAGCCGCAACGGACGATCAGCAGCATTCCGCTGCGTGCGATCCTGCGCCGCAACGTCTTCACGCTGATCAACCTGATCACCGTCGGGTTCATGGTCTTGATTCTTGTGGCGGGCGCGTGGAAGGACGCGACTTTTGCCATGATCATCGTGATCAACTCGACGATCGGCATCGTCCAAGAGGTGCGTGCGAAGCGCGTACTCGACCGGCTCGCTTTGTTGATCGCGCCGCATGCGCGCGTCCGTCGAGATGGTTCGACAATCGAACTGGTGCCCGAAGAGATCGTGCTGGATGACATCGTCGAGTTGCAGCCTGGCGACCAGGTCGTTGCTGATGGCGAGCTGGTCAAGTCGAGCGGGCTCACGATCGACGAGTCGATTTTGACGGGCGAGTCCGACCATGTCGCACGTCGAGTCGGCGAGACGATCTTCTCGGGCTCGCACTGCACGACGGGTGCGGGCCTGTACCGCGTGACGGCCGTCGGTGCGTCCGCCTATGCGAATCGCCTGACGCACGCTGCAAAGCAGGCGTCGGATCAGCGCTCACCATTGCAACTCGACATTGATCGCCTGCTGCGCGTGCTGCTACTGATGATGGTGCCGTTGTCCGCAGCGCTCTATGTCGCGTTCGAGCTCCATGGCACCCCCTTTCGCCAGGCGGCAGAGACGGCGACGGCTGGTCTGATCTCTGTCGTGCCTGAGGGGTTGATTCTGCTGACGAGTATGACCTTCGCCCTGGCAGCGGTAAAGATCGGGCGAATGGGTGCGCTCGTGCAACGCCTCAATGCGGTCGAGTCGTTGGCGGGGGTCGACACGATCTGTATTGACAAGACGGGGACACTGACTGATGGCACGTTGCGCCTTGCCGACGTTGTGCCCGCAGCCGATGCGACTGATGACAGCGTTCGACAATTGCTGGCACGGCTGGCAGCGTCGGCTGAGGTACGCTCGGGCTCGTCCGATGCGATTGCTGCTGCAATCCCTCACGCTGCCGAGCCGATTCTGGCCGAGCTGCCGTTCTCGTCGCGCTGGAAGTGGTCGGGTGTGCAATTGGGCGACACCGTGATCGTGCTCGGTGCGCCCGAGATCCTCGGCGTCGGTCTGCTCGGCGATGTGGTGGCTCGTGCACAAGAACAGCGCGGCCGCGTGCTTGTCGTGGGGACAGCCAGAGCGCTACCTCCCACCCCCGAGGACGACGACGCGCCGCTGCCGCTGCCGGTCGGATTCGTGCCGGTCGGCATTGTCATCCTCGAGGAGCGCATGCGTGAGGAGGCCGCCGAAGTTGTCGCGTTTTTCCGCGAGCAGGGCGTTGACTTGAAGGTCATCTCGGGTGACGCACTACGCACGGTCGAGGCCGTTGCGCAAGCTGCCGGCTTTGGTGACACGACGGCGATCAGTGGCGCGGACCTTCCCGTGGGTGATCCTGAGGCCCTTGCCGATGTGGCAACGTCGCACAGCGTGTTTGGTCGCATCACGCCGGAGCAGAAGCGCGAACTCGTCGATGCGCTTCGTCACCGTGGTCGTTATGTCGCGATGATCGGTGATGGTGTCAATGACGTGCCAGCGATGAAGGCCGCGCGTATGTCAATTGCGCTCGGTTCGGGGTCGCAGATCGCGAAGAGTGTCAGCGACATAGTCCTCCTCAATGGGTCGTTCGGGTCCCTGCCAGCGGGTGTTGCGGAGGGGCGCCGAATCCTCTCGAACCTCCGTCGTGTCGCGAAACTGTTCGTGGTCAAGAGCGCGTTTGCGACGACGCTGATCCTCACGATTGGCGTTGCCGGCGGAGCCTATCCACTGCTGCCGCGCCACATGGCACTCGCTGGCGCCTTCACGATTGGCATTCCCGCCTTCGTGCTGGCGGTCGCACCGAGCGTTGGTCGCCCAACAGATGTGCCGTTTCTGCGCGACCTACTGCGCTTCAGTGTTCCTGGCGGTGTGGTCAGTGCGATCGGCGTGTTGGCCGCCTACGGCATCACACGCAGTCTGCCTGGGCGTAATCTTGAAGACGCCCGTTCGGTGGCGCTGATGGTGCTGGTGTTCCTCGGGCTGTATCTGATCCTGCTGCTCGAGGACGAGGCGATGGAACAGTCGAGCGTGCGCTCGTGGGGCGTCGGTTTGCTGATGCTCGGCCTGACTATCGGATTCGCCGTCTCGTTCGCGGTGCCGCTAGTTGCCGATTTCTTTGCCATCAGTCCACCGGATTTGATCGAGTGGCTTGTGGTTTTGGGTTCGGTTGCGATTGGTATCGGTGCACTCGGAGCACTCGGCTTCCGCCCACCCCTCTTTCTCCGCGCACTCGTGCAGCGCGGCCCCGAACAGCCGTCGTAGCGCTAGTCCGCTGAGACGACGGTCGCAGCGTCGCCGCTGCTGCCGCGCCCACGCCTACCACGACGACGCCGCTTCTTCGGCGCGCCGTCGCTACCCGTCTCAGCTTCGCTGCGGGGAGTGTCATTCGGCGTGTCGTCGGTTCGTTCGACGTCGACGTCAATGCGTTCCTCAACGAGCGCATCTCCACTGGCTTCTGCCGTTGCGGCAGCCGCCAACGCGTCCGAACGCGAGGCCGTGCCATCCCCCCAGATTTGGATCTTGCGCTTGAGGAGCCGCTCGATCGCCTCGAGCTTCGGCTTCTCCTTGTTGGAGACGATCGACATCGCGAAGCCTTCGCGCCCAACGCGACCCGTACGACCGATGCGGTGCACATACACCTCCGCCTCGTCCGGCAACTCGTAGTTGATGACATGCGTGACGTGGCTGACGTCGAGACCACGGGCAGCAACATCGGTCGCCACGAGCAATGGAATGCGTTCGCTGCGAAACGCGATCATGACCGAGTCGCGGGCCCCTTGGCCCATGTCGCCATGCAGGGCACGAACCTTGTGCCCTTTGCGCTTGAGCTCGTCGGCGAGTCGTTGCGTGCCGAGCTTGGTGCGCCCGAAGACAATCGCGCATTTCGGGCGCTCGTCGCGCAAGAACTGCTCGAGGAACTCGAGCTTCTCTTTTGGTTCGCAAAAGGCAACGCGTTGATCAACCGTGTCAACGGTGAGCTCTTTCGATGCGACCTTGACGAACTCGGGTGCATGGAGCTCTTCTTCCGCCAACTTTTTGATCGGGTCGGGCATCGTCGCCGAAAAAAGCGCCGTCTGCTTACCCCACGGCGTTCGCTTAAGAATGTCGCGGACGTCGTCGATGAAACCCATCGAGAGCATCTCGTCGGCCTCATCGAGGACCACCATGCGGCAGTCGGCGAGGATCATCTTGCCGCGCCGCAGCAGGTCGAGCACGCGTCCGGGCGTGCCGACAACGATCTGGCCGCCACGATTGAGCGCCATGATCTGCTCGACGATTGGCGCCCCGCCATAGACGGGCACGACGGCGACGTTGGGCAGGTACTTCGCGAACGACCGCGTGGCGTCGGCTACCTGCAGCGCGAGTTCGCGCGTTGGGCAGAGCACGAGGGCCTGCAGGTCCTTCGAGTCTGGATCGAGGCGATCGAGGATTGGCAGCATAAATGCGGCCGTCTTGCCCGAACCAGTCTGGGCCTGACCAACCATGTCCTTGTCGCGCAGCAAGGCATCAATGGTGCCTTCCTGGATGGGTGTGGGCTCCTCATAACCGAGGTCGCTCAATGCACGTAAAATCTCCGGCTGGAGATCGAAGTCTTCGAAACGCAAGATGTGGTCCTTCCGAGTGATGACGCGCGGCACTCGGCAGCACGTCCCGCTACGAGCCCCGAATGGGCTCTGATGTACCGAATGATACGCGATGCGTCGGGATTCCCCTCCGCACAAAGCGTTTTAGGCGACGAGTGCCTCGAGCTCGTCAAAGATCCCGGGGCACGCGGCGACGGCCTGATCGACGCCGTGCGGACCGGGCTCGCACTGCCAGCGGCCGCCGGCCTCGGTGACGAGCAGCGCGCCGGCTGCCCAGTCCCAATGGTTGAGTTCGCTCTCCCAAAAGCCGTCGATGCGGCCGCAGGCGACCCACGCGAGATCGAGCGCGGCTGCACCGGCACGGCGAATGTCACGCACGTGGCCGATCATCGAGGCGATCTGCACGGCCTGGGCTGCGCGCCGATGAGCGTTGTAACTAAAGCCCGTCGCGACGAGTGCTTGGCCGAGGTCGTGCGTGCCACGCACGTGGAGTCGTTGCCCGTTGAGTGTCGCGCCCAGCCCGCGCGCGGCTTGGAATAGCTCGTTGCGTGATGGATCAAAAATCGCGCCCGCGAGTGTGCCTTCTGTGTCCACGACGGCGACGGAGACGGCCCACTGCGGATACCCGAAGACGAAGTTCGTCGTGCCGTCGAGCGGGTCGACGACCCAGGTCAGTCCCGTCGTGCCTGTCCGCCCCGCGCCCTCCTCGCCGAGCAACGCGTCGTCGGGCCGGGCGGCAGCCAAGATCTTTTCGAGCAGTTGCTCGGCCTCACGATCCGCATCCGAGACGAGGTCCGTGACAGTCGATTTCGTGTCGAGTCCACGCAACCCCCGCTCCGCATGGTGCAATAACAACGCGCCCGCTTCGCGCGCGGCGGTGGCGGCGAGATCGCGAAGAGCGGCAGGGTCGGGAGCCTCGTGCATGTCCCCCACGCTAGTCGAAGCGTCAGTCGCGCACACGCGCGATGGCGAACTCGCGCTGCACGATCTTTGTTCCGTCGCGCAGTTCGACGGCGTGTCCGGGCAGGAGCAGCACGAGATCGCCCGCACTGATGTCCGTTATCTCGGATCCCGCGGCGAGCACGATCACACGCTCGAGGCGATTCATCTGGACGGTGGCGGGCAACACGAGCCGACTGGTTCCCTCGTCTTCCATCGACAGCCGCACGTGCAACCAATCATCGAGTGGCTCGATATTGATCGGCGGCAGCGACAGTGGCAGTGGGTCGCCAGCAGAGTCGCGGTTGTTGTCCATGTCCACAGTTTCGCAGGTTTGTCGCCGCGAGGACGAATCCTGCTGCGACACATGGGCCCGGCACGATTCGAACGTGCGACCCCCAGGTTCGAAGCCTGGTGCTCTATCCACTGAGCCACGGGCCCTGCAAAGCGCAGGGTAGCGGTCCGGGACGCAGGGTTCGGCAGGCGGGGCGCCATGCGCGGCCGCCCCGCCGTGCTCATCGAATTAGTCGACGTTCTCGCAGCCCATGCCGCCCACATAGTCGACGAGGTCGACCCACGGGTTCTGACCCATCGCACTCTGCATGGCGAGGCAGGTCGTCGGCCTGACAGAGCTACCAGATATGAAGGAGGTCCAAACAGTGGAGCGCCCCCAGAGGATCGCCGTGCCGTCGAAGGCCGACGCCGTGCAGCCGCTCGCCTTGCTGTTGAACTTCAAACCAGCCCAGGTGCGATTGTTCTTCGACAGTTGCACGGTGACGCACTTGCTTGGCGGCACGGTGCCGCCTGCCGCCCAGGCCTTGACGATCGCCGTCTTTTGCTTGGCCGTCGGAGCCACGATCTGCGACCCGTCGGCGAACGCGCTTGCTGCGGAAATCGCAAGTACCGTCATCGACAACAACAATAGGGAAAGAACACGGCGCATAACAACTCCTCGTCGTATTTGTGATTCGCACGGTATGCGACTACGAGAAGCGTACATCCCTGACCGGTGTAATCCTATGATGGTTGAGCAGGCTACGTTCGCTGCAGTACCCCACGTTTTGGAGTCGCCCATGTCCGAGCATCTTTCCCCTCATCACCGCACGACGGTCGAGCATTTGTTTAATCACCAAGGTGCGACGAGCCTGCATTGGCGCGAGGTGCTCTCGCTCCTCAACGCGGTCGGGACGGTCGAGCAGAAGCACAACGACAAGTTGCTGGTGAAGATGGGTGGCGAGATCATCACGATCGATCCACCGAAGCATCAAGAGCTCGACATGCAGTTGATCGTGGATCTTCGCCACATGTTCAAAGCAGCCGGTTACGCCCCAGCGCAGTAACGGCCAGTGGTCTGCGGGTTTGCGCCCACCCGTCAGAAACTGCACAAAAGGACCCGGGTCCTTTTGTGCAGAGGACGCGTACCGCACGACGAGCGAAACGCACACGCAGCGCGCCGCAAAGCGGATTCCGACTAGTTGATCGCGTCCACGCCGACGAGTACCAGCACTAGCACGCCGAACGCAATGCGATAGATGCCAAAGACGGCGAGTGTGTGCCGCGCGAGATAGCGCAGGAGGAACGCGATCGTGGCGTAGCCGGAGATGAAAGCGAAGATCGTCGCGATAATCGTCGCGACAATCGACGCACTCGCACCATCGCCGCCACCAACATCCTTCAACTGGTAGAGGCCACTGAGGACCACCGCGGGGATGCTGAGGAGGAATGAGAAGCGGGCAGCCGACTCGCGATCCAAGCCGAGCACGAGACCACCAACAATCGTCGCACCCGAGCGCGAGACGCCCGGGATCAGCGCCAGCGCCTGACAGAGGCCGACAATGATCGCGTCACGGAGGGTGACCTGCTCGATCGAGCGCTGCCGCGTAGCGACGCGCTCGACGCCGAGCATGATTAGGCCGCCGATGATCAACGCGAAGGCGACAATCATCAACGAGCGAGCACTACCCGTGATCTGGTGTCGGAAGGCGTAGCCAAATACGACGACGGGGATGGTACCGAGTGCGATATACCAGCCCATAATGCTGTCGGGAGTGCGGCGCAGACTCTTGTTCGTCAGGCCCCTCAGCCAGGCAACCGTGATGCGCACGACGTCTCGCCGAAAATACATCAGGACGGCCGCCATCGTCCCGAGTTGGATTACCGCACTAAACGCTGCACCAGGATCCTCCCAACCCAACAATGCGGGAATCACGCGCACATGCCCCGTGCTCGAGATCGGCAAGAACTCTGTCAAACCCTGCACAATGCCAAGCAGGATTGCTTCGAACCAACTCATGGCTGCACTATGTCAGATGCTCTGGAGCACGCTGTTCCGCGGGCCGCGCACGCGGGCGATAACGCCCACGAATCGCCGCTGCGAGGAAAACGCAAAAGACCTGCACCATCACCACAAAGAAGCCGATCAGAATCGTCGTGATCGTGTCCGACCCACCCGTGCCACCAAGCGCCTTTCGAACCAATTCGGCGATTACGAACACGATAATCGGAAGCGCTGCTGCCACGGAGCCACGTAGAAAGCCGTAGCGCCACCCAAGCACGATTGCGAGGACGAATACGAGGGGTGGCACGAACACGCTCGTATTGCCGAGCAGAAAAACGGATCCCGCCAAGAGGCCGATCAACACGGCTGAGACGACAATCGGCTCGACCCAGAGACGTGTCGAGCTCGCTGCCGGGCGCTGCTGGTTGCGGACAGGGAATGGGCTCATGCCGCTCGCTTCGCGCTACGCGTCGTCGTCGGACCACGGCGGGTCACCCGACGCGACCGCTGCGGTGGGCACACTCCCCCCGCCCATCAGGCGCGGAATGTCCGCCTCGGTGATTAGTACCTGCCGTGGCTTCGACCCCTCATACCCCGAGATCGCACCGCGACGCTCGAGCATGTCGACAAGCCGACCCGCACGCGTATAGCCCACGCGCAAGCGGCGCTGAAGGAGGCTCACCGACGCTGTATCGTGATTGCAGACGACACGCAACGCGTCCTCGAGGAGCGGGTCAGAATCGGGATCGGTGTCCTGATCCGAGCTGCCCCCCATGCCCATCACGGTCTGCGGCATGTCCAAGAAGCCCTCTTCGAATTCGGGCTCGGCCTGGTTACGACACTGCTCAACGACGAGAGCAACTTCGTCCTCGCCGACGTAGGCGCCCTGGATGCGCTGGATGCGGCTCGTCCCGATCGGGCGGTAGAGCATGTCGCCTTGGCCGAGCAGGCTCTCGGCGCCCGGCGTATCGAGAATCACGCGCGAGTCCGTCATCGACGAGACGGCGAACGCGATGCGGCTCGGCACGTTGGCTTTGATCATGCCGGTAATCACATCCACGGACGGGCGCTGTGTGGCGAGCACGAGATGGATCCCGACGGCACGCGACTTCTGGGCGAGACGAATGATGCAATCTTCGACTTCGGCCGGCGAGACCATCATCAGGTCGGCGAGCTCGTCGATCACGACGAGGACGTAGGGCAGCGTGTCGTCGGCTCGATCGGCTGCGATGCGCGCCTTGTTGAACTCGATGATGTTGCGGCTACGGGCCGCTCCAAGCTTCTCGTAGCGGCGCTCCATCTCGCCGACGATATTCATCAAAGCAGCCGCGGCGCTCTTCATATTCGTCACGACGGGCGTCATCAGGTGTGGGATCGCTTCGTAATGGTTGAGTTCGACACGCTTCGGGTCGATCAGGATCATCTTGACTTCGTCGGGCGTGCTGTTGAGCAGGATCGAAACGAGCATCGCATTGAGCGAACCAGACTTACCCGAACCCGTCGTACCGGCGATCAGGATGTGCGGCATCTTGGAGAGGTCGGCGTGGACGTGATTGCCCGAGATGTCCTTGCCGAGCCAGACGGTCAGTGGGCTACAGCCCGCCGGGAACTTGCCTTGAATATCACCGAGCGTGACAAGGTTCGGCGACAAGTTCGGCACTTCGACCCCGACGGCCTGCTTGCCAGGAATCGGTGCGAGGATGCGGATGTCCGTCGTGGCGAGGGCGTAGGCGAGGTCGTCCTTGAGGGCGGAGACGCGACCGACCTTCGTGCCCGGTGCGAGTTGGATCTCGTAGCGCGTGACGCGCGGCCCCGAGACCGTGCCGATGATGCGCGACTCGACACCGAAACTGCGCAGCGCCTCGACGAGTGTGACGCCCATGCGATCGAGCGCGCCCTGTTCGACCTGCGTTTCTTGTGATTGCTTGAGCACGCTGGCGTCGGGCAGGCGATAACCGGTGTGTCGTTTTGGCGGGGTGCTATGCGCGCTGAGGCCGATCGTGGCGGCGCCGCTCTCGTCGTTTTCCGGGTGCAGGACCGACTCGGGCGTCTCGGGGATCGGCTCGGGCGCCAGTGTCGCCTCAGCGCCGGTTGCCGACTCGTCGCCCCACGCCTCGTGGATCGGGTCGGGATATACGACTGGTGCTCCAGCGACGGCGGGCTGGACGTGGTCGCGGCGCGTGCGTGCGGCCTCGCGCTGTTCGATCAATGCTGCGCGTTCGTCTTCTTCCTTTTGCAAGGCGCGACGAGCGGATGCGTCATCGAGTCGCTCGACGATTGCGGTGTAAGCGTCGACACAGGTGTCCCAGAAGGCGTGCCAGAGAATGCCGAGTTTCTGTCCGGCGAGCAGGATGACGCCGATCACGGCGAGCGCGACGATCGTTAGCAGCACACCGGCATCGCCCGCAGCGGAGCCGATCAGACGATGCAGGTTGCCGCCAACAAAACCGCCAGCCTGCTCGGCTGCACGACCACTGGTTGCGTCGTTCGAGAGTGCGAGGAGTAGGGCGAGCAGGATCAGCGGCACGCCGGCGAGGCGACGACGCATCGGCGAACTGATGCGCTTCTGCAGGATCAGCGCGCCACAGCCGACGAGGATCACGGGCAGAAAGATTGCGAACGCACCAAAGGCGATGTAAGACCCGTCCATCAGACGCGAGCCGACAAACGAGCCGTCGACGCCGAGCCAGAGCAACATCGCGAGAAAGATGCCGAGTACGGAGAGGCCGATTCCGGCAACGAGGCGCGGGACGGGGCTCTGATGGTTGCTTGCACGACGCGGAGCGCGCTTGCGCGGTGCAGCCTTCCGCTTCGGCGCAGCCTTCGACGTAGTCGTTCGGCGTTTCTTAGGGGCAGGTTTGGACGATCGCGCTCGTGTGGCCACAGTTGGGGCTTCTCCCCCGCCCCGGGTTCTCCTTCACACCACCGCGCAGCATCGATTGTCCACCATCGGATGTGGGTGAAACTGCAATAAAGGACCCGGGTCCTTTTTTGCAGTTTCCCTCCCTCATCTACGAGGATTTCGTGGTGGGGGGCGGATGCCACGTGGTGCGCGGATGGGCGGACGCCACAACCGCGCACCACGTGGCATCCGCCCCCCACCACGAAATCGAGCCTGATCCCACCACCAAATCGCAGGCTCATAGGTAGAGCGTCTAGGGAGAGTGTCAATAACGTCCTGTATCTTGAGTAAGACGTCGAAGGCGTCGTCTGTTATGCGTCGTACCTCTCGTCTACTCATCTTGGGTGCTCTTGCCTGTGCCATTCTCGTGCCCAACGCCAGTGCCACGACAGGCGACCTCGCGTTCCAGGCGTGCCAGTCAAATGCCACCGTCACGGGGCAGAGTTGCACCGTGCAGGCCGGCCTGCTCAATGCCGTCGGTAACATCACGATCAGCCCCGACGGCAAGAACGCGTACGCGGTGGTCACAACCAGCAATACCGTGGTCGTGTTTGACCGCAATGCGACGAGCGGCGCACTCGCGATCAAGAGTGGCTCCGCTGGCTGTTTTGCCAATACGGCGCTGAGCCCGTGCACCACGATCACGCCAACCGGAGCGCTGCTGACACCAACCGCTCTGAGCATTAGCCCCGACGGTAAGAACGTCTACGTCGTCGCCCGCGGCGGCAGTCTGATCACATTTGACCGCGACACCAGCACGGGCGCCCTGACCGAAAAGCCCGTCGCCGATGGTTGCCACGCGAGTGCCGCACTCGGCGGTTGCACCGTGGACAGCACGATCCTCGAGAAAGCATCGGCCGTATCGGTCAGCCCCGACGGCAAGAATGTCTACGTCGCGGGCAACGTTGACCTTGGCGGCGCAGGTGTCGTCACGACATACAGTCGCGACGTCACAACGGGGATCGTCACATTCAACTCGTGCCTCGCCAATGCGACGGCGAGCACGTGCACGGTACTGCCCGATCTACTCAACATTGACGCCCTAGCCACGTCGATCCTGATCAGCCCTGACGGCAAGGACGTTTATCTCAACGCCAAGATTGGCAATGCAATTAGCGCCTTCGATCGCAATGCTGCTACCGGCGCGCTGACCCTCAAGGCAGGCGCTGCAGCCTGCATCTCCAACGCCCTAATCCCCGGCCAATCCTGCGTTGTCGCGGCAGGGTATGTCGACTCTCCCAGGCAACTCGCTCTCAGCTCGGATGGCTCGACGCTCTACGCAGTGAGCGGCAACAACGCGACAACAAACAGGACGATCGTGGGCTTCACTCGCAACGCCGCGACGGGCGCGTTGACTCAGTCGGCAGATCTGGGTGGATGTTTCGCAGCGGTCGCTCTCGGCAGTTGTACGGTGCTCGGCGCCCTGCTGTCGTCCCCAAGCGGTCTCGCTGTCAGCCCCGATGGTCTCAACCTGTACGTCAGTGACTCTGGCGCGAGTGTGTTGCTCGCCTTTGACCGTACGAGCGCGGGCGTGCTGACACAGAAGACTGGCGCGGCTGGATGCTTCGTGTCCGTCGCGACGGGCTCCTGCAGCACTGTCAGCGGTCTGCTCGGCGCCGTCGCGGTGGTGGTCGTCAGCCCCGATGGCCGCTCGCTCTATACCGGCTCGGCGAACGACCCGAATATCAGCGTCTTCGCGCGCTCGCGTCCACCCACACTGACGACCGTCACGCCCGCTAGGGGCCCGACGGCAGGCGGCACATCCGTTGTGATTGCGGGTGTCAATCTCGATGGCGCCACGACGGTTATTTTCGGCGGCAAGACCGCGACCATCACCGCAAATACGGCCACGTCGCTGACTGTCACGACCCCACTGCATATCGCTGGCACTTTCGCTCTGATCATCACGACCGCGGATGGCACACAGATATCGGCGAATGCCTTCACCTTCGTGCTCCCCACGATCAAGGTCGTGCTCGTGACGGCCAAGCCGACGATCAAAATTGCGCGGAAGTCGATCACGCTACGCACGATTACGACCATCAACATGGCGGGCACCATCAGACAGGTGATCTCGCGCATGATCCGTGGCAAGACGCGTGCCGTCTGCGTGACTACGAAGCAGGTCAGGCGTGCGGGCAAGTTCCCCATCACCTGCACGATTGGCCTGGCGACACGCAATGCCCTCAAACGCGGCCAACTGCGCCTGAAGGTGATCACGACATTTAGCGTCCCGGGCGCGCAGGCCAAGAGTACGACGCACCGCGTCACGCTCCCCACGATCAAGAGCGTGCTCGTGACGGCCAAGCCGACGATCAGGATTACGCGGAGGTCGATCACGCTACGCACGATTACGACGGTCAATAGGGCGGGCACCATCAGACAGGTGATCTCGCGCACGATCCGTGGCAAGACGCGCGCCGTCTGCGTGACTACGAAGCAGATCAGGCGTGCGGACAAGCTCCCCATCACCTGCACGATTGGCCTAGCGACACGCAATGCCATCAACCACGGCCAACTGCGCCTGAAGGTGATCACGACATTTAGCGACACAGGCGCGCAGGCCAAAAGCACCGTGCAACTCGTCACGCTCCCCACGATCAAGATCGTGCTCGTGACGGCCAAGCCGACGATCAGGATTGCGCGGAGGTCGATCACGCTACGCACGATTACGACGGTCAATAGGGCGGGCACCATCAGACAGATGGTCTCGCGCACGATCCGTGGCAAGGCGCGCGCCGTCTGCAGAATCACGAAGCAGATCAGGCGTGCGGGCAAGTTCCCCATCACCTGCACGATTGGCCTGGCGACACGCAATGCCCTCAAACGCGGCCAACTGCGCCTGAAGGTGATCACGACATTTAGCGACACAGGCGCGCAGGTCAAGAGTACGGCGCAGCGCGGCACGCTGGCTCGACGCCGCTGAGGCGCGACGCCGGTTTGCGCCAAGCCGCGTAACCCACCGACCTTCTGCGATACGCTTCTGCCCGTGGCAACGCTGACGCACCAATGGGACGCGCTCCTCGCCGACGAACCGGCGGACTGGGAGAACCTCTTTATCGAGTTGCGTATCGCCGACGACGACCGCATGGAAGAGGCGGGTCTCGCGATCTGTCCGCTGAATCCGTGGCATGGCGAGTCGTGGCGGAGCGGCTGGTTTCGCTTTCGTGTCGCCCGTACCTTTGGGTATGGCGCAGACGACGCATTGACGCGCAACATGCTCGCCAAGCTTGACGGTCGCGGTATCGCCGGCGAACTCGTGCTGCTGCGCTCCATCGATCACTTCCTGCCGGTGCATACGCAGGGCACCGTCTAGGCAGCGGGGGCGGTTATGTCCCCCTGGGTACGCATTGATGGTGACGAGCTGCGCGTCGACGCTGCGCGCATCGTCTGGTCGCCTGCCGTCTGTGCGAGCACGGACGGCATCGCCTTTTGGTTGCGGGCCTCCGGCACGCGGTCGGTCGTGCATATTGCGGGCTGGGCGCCCGGCAACCAGGCGGCCGATCTTGATGGCGTCGAGGTTCGGATCGAAAACTCGGGGCCGGATGCTGGCGTCGACGGTCGTTTTTTGAGTAGCGCGCTGCTGCGTTTTGGGCGCGTCACGAGCGAGCGCGCCGTGGTCAGTATTGATGGTGAGATCGAGGCGCTCGAGCCCGACGACGAGACGCGCGCCGTATTCGCTGCCGATCTCGTCTGCACGATCGCTCCGGTTGCCGAGCGCGATCACTGCATCGGCTGTGGTGGACCACTCGATCGCTTTTCTGAGACGCGCGACCAGTTCGTGGCGGGTTTTCGGATTTCGCAGCGCGTCTTGCCCGTACTGTGCCCGCCTTGTGTGGGCAATGTTGAAGCGCCACGCTTCTGCCCAACGTGTGGTTCAGCCTTCGATGCGGACTCGATCTTGACGCATGGTGAGGAGGGCCGCACCGGCTATAACGCGCGCTGTCCTCACGGCCACGTGTTCAGCGGCGCGCTACCCAGTTAGGTCCGCGCGATACCCGCGCGAGCCCGCGCGCTGCGTGTCATACACTATGCCGATGCAGAGCACCCGTTTCGACGATGCCGCACTGACCCAGATCAAGCACGCGGCCAAACACGAGGGCGTCAGCGTGTCCGAATTCGTCCGACGCGCCGCTATCGAGCGTGCCCAGAGTGCGCCGCAGATGACCGCGCTCGAGGCGCTGGGAGACTTCGTCGGCTTCATCTCGAGCGGCCCTACGCCACTGACCGGCGACGATCCGTTTGGCGACGCCCTAGAGGAACAACACCAGCGGGAGGCAGCAGAATCGCGTGCACTACGGGAGCAGCGGCGCGCTCGTTGATTTGCGTGGGCAATGTTGAAGCGCCACGCTTCTGCCCAAGGTGTGGCTCAGCCTTCGACGTAGACTCGATCTTGACGCACGGCGAGGAGGGCCGCACCGGCTATAACGCGCGCTGCCCTCACGGCCACGTGTTCAGCGATGCGCTACCCAGCTAGGTCCGCGCGATACCCGCGCGAGCCCGCGCGCCATCCGTCATACATGATGATGCTGTATCGTCATACAGTATGCCCATGCAGAGCACCCGCTTCGACGATGCCGCACTGACCCAGATCAAGCACGCGGCCAAACACGAGGGCGTCAGCGTGTCCGAGTTCATCCGGCGGGCCGCTATCGAGCGCGCCGAGGGCGCGCCGCAAATGACCGCGCTTGAGGCGCTGGGCGACTACGTTGGCATGTTCGATTCGACGGACTCCACACTCGAACGGCTTCCGATGGATGACTGGGGCCAGCATCTGCTCGAGCAGCATCAACGCCAGGCCGCCGAGTCTCGCACACTGCGGGAGCAGCGGCGTGCTCGTTGATGCTGGTCCGCTGATCGCACTGCTTGACCGGGCGGATCCCGCGCACGAGCGCTGCCGATCCTCGATTGCGAATACCCGCCCGCCACTCGTCACGACGTGGGCAGTACTCGCCGAGGCGTCGCACTTACTCGCCATGCACGTCAGTCTCGGCGCTCAGACCGCCCTGCTTGATCTCGTCGATCGTGGCATGCTCACGATCGCGCCACTCACCAGCGACCACGTCGCAGAGATCGCAGAGCGAATGACCCGATACGCGGATCACCCGATGGACCTCGCGGACGCGACTCTCGTCGAAGCGGCCGAGCTGACAGGCGACCACGAGATCCTCACCCTCGACGCGCACTTCCACGCCTACCGACTCTCGCGCAACCGCCGCTTCACGGTCTTGCCCGCTTAGCGGGAGAGGTCGGGACGAGAGGATTTGAACCTCCGACCACTCGACCCCCAGCCGAGTGCGCTACCAGACTGCGCCACGTCCCGATAGTTGGGAGTCTACCCGAGGCCGTGCAATACGGGCTGGGCTACCACTCGCCTGATTGAAGAGTGCTCGTGCCAGCGCCGGCGCTCCGGGCGGCACGTTTTGATCATCACAACGGATCGCATAGTGCCAACGTGACGTAGGCTGGTGGTGTGAGCGACGACGCGTTCGAGCAGGCGATCCAAGACGCTCTCGACGAGTTGCCCGATTGGGCGTTGCCGTTTCTCGAGAACGTTGCCGTACTCGCAGAGGAGGAGGATGCGCTGGAGCCGGACCTCTTGGGTCTCTATGTAGGTGTGCCAGAGACGGAGCGAGGCCACGAGGAGCCGTTCGAGCCGCCCCGGATCCTGATTTTTCGTAAGCCACTCGTTGCGATGACGCGCGATGCGGCCGAGTTGCGTGCCGAGATCCGCATCACGGTCCTCCACGAGATCGCGCACCACTTCGGTATTAGCGAAGAGCGTCTTAGAGAGCTGGGCTACGGCTAGCCGAGGCCGAGCTCGGTGAGCACGGCCTCGACGCGGCGCTGAACAAGCCCATCGAGGTCGATCTCGAGCACCGCCGCGAGCCCCTCAGAGATCCGCCGCATGGTCGTGTCGGACACCACACCAAGCACGCACGCGTCAATCGCGCTGAGATGGAGTCGCGTCGTCGTACCCACCATCGCCGCGCGTTCTTTGCCAGCGAGGAGCCCACTGAGCGGGACGAGTGCCGGGTCGCGGCCTGCGCGAACGCTGCTTTGGTCATCCGCGCGTAGAGCTTCGAGGCGCTTCGTGCGCAGCACGGCATACGCATCGTCTGCGGACGACTCCCAGCCGTGGAGCAGCAGCACGGGGCGCACCATTGCGCGCAGTTCGAGATCGATGCCGGTGCGCGGCCGCCGCTCGCGCAGGTGCGTGCGGATGGCGTCGAAATCAACTCCCCTGCCCCACTCCCGACCTCGGAACGGCGCCTGTGGCACGTAGGGGACGAGCGCCCATCGAACCTCGCCACGCCGGGGCAGGTCGATCATCCGGCGGACCGCCCGCTCATGCTGTTCCACTCCTCGTTCGTGAGTTCCTCGTCGTCGTCACGCATCGCCTCAAGCGCGGCCTCGCTGTAGCGGAACGGTTCGGGCCGCGTGCGCGCGATCGCCGCCTTGAGTCGCTGCAACAGTTGGAAGTCCTCAGCGCTGATCACCACGGCGACGTCCTTGCCGTGGCGTGTGACGATGATCGCCGAATCGTTCTCGACGCGTGGGATGCGCACCTGGTCGGCCGTTCGTCGCGAGATGTCCATGCGCAGAGCATAGTACAACCCGTACGGGAAGTAACTATTCCGTACGAATAGTGGCCGGATGATGCGATCAGAAGTGGCACACCACCATCCTGCCGCAGCACCCGTGCCCGGCGAGTGCCGCAACCGCACTAGTTCGCGCCACACCCACACCCGCCCCACCCCGTTCGGGCCGCAAGATCAGCGAACGCACGCGCCCGCCACGTACGGACGCGCTAGCCGTGCGCCTTGACGACGCGCGTCACGTTCGCCGCCGTCAGGATCGCACGCGTCTGCGGCCGCACGGATCGTCACAAGTGCATGTTCAGGCCGCGGCCACGACGAGCCGCCGTCCACCAAACCAGGCCACAGCTTGCAGCACCAGGATCAGCACCGCGCAGACCACAGCGGGGATCGGGCGCAGGATCAGCGCAACGGCGAGTGGCACGGTCAGGATCGAACAGATCAGTGGCACGCCACGCAGCGGCAGCGCATCAGCGGCGATCGAGCCACAGCCGAGCAGGAAGATCAGGATCGCGGCGGGCCCGGCAATCGCAAACGAGCCGGGCGCAGGAACCGCCACACTCGCAACGAGCGCGGCGAGCGCGAGCACGACGATCAAAATCCGCAGCGTCTTCACGGCTGGACTGCGCTCCGACCCCTCGCGCACGCAAGGCGGACCTCCCATCCGCGGGGTTGTGGGGTCCGCCTTGTCGTGATGGGCGGCGCGACGCAGAGGGGGCGGATCTCACATCCGCGCGGTTGTGGGATCCGCCCTACCGTCACTGCCGTGGCACCGTCACCGAATCGCGCACCACGCCAGCCTCATCGATCATCTCGATGCGCGTTCCTGTCGACGAGACATCGACGCGAGCGAAGCCGTAATCGAGCGTCGAATAGACGGCTTCGGCGGTCCGCAATGTATGGGCCGGATCGCCGGGCCCTTGTCCCCCATTACCCGCGGTGATATTGAGTGTGCCGTCAACGATGCGTCGCTCGTAGCGA